>Ga0209208_10001492_pt1 | contig 33118 bp, 24 predicted proteins | sample S1TSphfallax_3_FD_187694 | JGI IMG/M metagenome (GOLD analysis project Ga0209208, IMG submission 187694) | Host-associated microbial communities from peat moss isolated from Minnesota, USA - S1T2_Fd - Sphagnum fallax MG (SPAdes) (version 2) | ecosystem: Host-associated > Plants > Peat moss >...
CCAAAAAAGCAATAAGAAAAAAAAAAAAAAAAAAACAGCACTTTTTAAGGGTGGTTATTCGCCCTCCAGGTTACATTGATTGGTTCATTTGTAGTATATATATTATAAGAATTACTACTTTCGAAAAATGTATTTTGTTCATTTGTTTGCCTCCATTTACACAGATTGTCCAGTTCTCATTTTTCTGCCTTTGGAGCATGAACACCTTTGGACCTGAAGTGACCTCTAATGACCTTGCCTTTCCATGTCTTGAAGTTGGGCAAATTTTCAACCTCAGAAATGAAAAAAAGGAATATTATGTTGAAAATTCCCAATTTCAAAGAAAAAATACATTTGCTTTGGTAGTTGTTCCATTGTATAAAAATAATACTACAAATTACAATTGTAAGCTTCACCTTCACAAAGAGATACAACACAAACATTCAATTTGATAACTTCTTGAGCTAAAATAATTCTATTAGTTTCCTTCAAAGTATCAAAAGTTGTAACACAAAGGTTGAGTGTTGGCTGCTTGAGAAAAATCATAACCCTATGTAGAAGACACCATTAGGAATATGCACTAGGTTTTGCCCAACATCCTAAATTGATATTAGGCATGGTTTTGTAAGGCTGTGGGTGCATAGGTGGAGGGTATATCTAGGTATGAAGGGGGACATGCTTTTGAAATCTTTGCATTTGATTATTACCCATATACCCAGGTCAATACCCACTCAACATTGGTTTGCACTCCTAGATTATTTTCTTGGTATTTCAAAGCACCTGGTTGCATAGAAAATGCCTTTGTCAATTAAAGGACCTTCCACCATTCAAGTAAAAAACCTTTCATACTACATTGGGGAAGGTATCCTATGGCCTCCCCTTAATTTTGGGCCTAACACCCTCAAGCTACTATCTCATATTATGGGAGGGCATGAGGAGGCGCATGCCTTCCTCTATACATAGTCCACATCATGTATGGCTCCAATGCTCCATATGATGTTTCTTTAATGTATTATGGAATGGTCAAGCCCTTGCCCATCATGGGTAAGACTCTGATGAGCCCACTAATGCGAGAGCAATTATCGATGCACCCAACATAATAGAATCACTATCCTCAAAGCCCTTCACATGACACTACACGGTACCATTTTGGCACTGGCAGCGGTTTTTTTAAATGGAAAGAAAACATTGATTTTCAAATTTTCCATTAGCTATTTTTTGGGGAATTCAAAAAAATTCCTGAATTTTTTTATAAATAAAGTTCCAAGCAGGTAGCAAAAAATATAGAAAAATGCATAATTTTTTAACTTTTTTTGTGGGTGGGTTATAGCCCAAATTTGGCTACATAGGGCTAGATGAATGCCATGACTTCAGCTACTACAACACAAATTTATTAGAGAAAAAAGCACTGGGCACTGCCTCAAGAAGCCTCTCATGACACACTAGAATGAACTTTTCTGGCAAGTTGGATGATGCTTCAGAAAGGGCAATTGTCAGCCCTGCACCCAAGTCTGTTGAAGGATTTGTTTTGGGATTTGGGGGTGTTTCCTCTGTACATGAACACAACAGCTTTTTGTTAAAAAGGCCATTACTTCCATTCAGTTAACTTGTTGTGCTTGTCTATTGGCAATGGAACTGGAAGAGATATGAGGAGACTTATGGAATGATTGTAGTTCTCATTTGGTCTCACCTTTTGATAATGTTTACCTGCTATCATCATTACTCCCTGATTGCATTTGGCAACAAACTGCTGACTAATTAATTATATTCAAAATCTTAGCTTCGGCACTTGGTTTTTTAATTCTAAATTTTTTGCCAGGTAATGGTTATTCAAAATAATAAACACAATCTTGTTATATTTATGGGACAATCTAATAAGTGTGTCTAGACTATCTCGATCTTAAGTTCAAACCTGACAATCAAAGACCCTAAACCCTTGCAGATTCTTAATTTTATAATAATAAATTTTTTTTTGACACAATCTATAAATAATTCAAAAATGATCAATTGTTGTGTCTGGGTCTTGGGTCTGCTGTTGTGCTTCAAAAGAAAAAGAAAAACAAAAGGCATCAAACATCAAAATGACTATTCTTGATTGGTCAAGGTGATTGGATTTAAATAGTCTTTCACCTTATGTTGTCCTTTTTTCATTTAGAAAAAAATGTCTCTAGGTCCCCAATTTCATTTATGTGTAGAATTAGAACCAAGACATTTTATTTTAAAATTAATGAAAGGACTAAACCAAGGGCTTATCAAAGGTGAACTAATAGTTCATTGCATGTTACCCAAAATCAGACCATAACTAGATTGGAACTAGCCAAGAACCAAGCCTAATATGCATAACCAGATTTTATTGAATAACCATATTCTTGATTTCATTTATGTATGAAATTAAATTTGTCCTAATTTTTTTTTTTAGAACTAGAATTGAAGGTTCCTCATATAATGAAATAATCGCCCAACATTTGACATGCCCTTAGATTTGTGAATGGTATTGAGGTAAAGAGCTAGTTGATTCTTAGTTTGGCAATGGAATGCAAACCTAAGATGCATTCCTTAATTCTCACCCAACAAAAGGAGTTTCAAGATAGGACTATGAAGATTTCACAAGCAAAAGTTTGAGATGAAATTAATTTACATAAACCAAATAAGAAAATGATTAACATAAATTGGACTCAAAATGGCGCAAAGATGAACCATGTGCTACCTAACTCATAGCATGCATCACAACTAAAACTTGGGAGGATAATGGTAATATAATCACTAATTGGAAACAAGAGTTGCATCAATGTGACAAAAAGTCTTGAAATTCTATTGAACTTTGTTGAATCTTGAATTTTAAAATTTTTGTCAAGTTTCAAGGCTCACAACTTTGCAACTCATAATTTTCACATGTAAACATTGATTGAAAAGCTTTCAAAAGAAAAGTTATATCTCTTGAATCGAAGAGGTCTTTGTAATGTCATATTGTAAGATCAACTTAAAGGTCATTTTGACTTTTGTTTCTTGAGTTTTAGTGATTAGGAATCAAATTGCTAATTCAACTCTTGACCATTTTTTTGGTCACGATTTGTTTTTCACATCTTTAAAATACAAGCCCATTATTAATATTTAGGGTGTAATCACAATAACACATACAATAACAAGTGTAATGTTTGTTTGGTTTTCATGTTTTAAAATCATAATTTAATTTAATATTGAAATTGTAAGATTTGTTATGACACGCTCCCAAGCTCCTTTGGTAGACTCAAATGTGAGCTTGAAGGGAAAACGACGAAAGAGTAAGGAATTGGGGGCATGTTCCCTGGCTCGCAACACTTTGGGAACAGAAGGGCGTGCTGGAGTTTCGGAATGGGACTAGGAAGAATGACAAGCACTTAATCACTCACATGGACCTGCATAAAACTAAACAACAAATTGGTTAGTGCATAGTTGGAGCACTTTTGGTGCTAGGGCAAGCCACGAGCAAACTTGGGGGGAGCCACCACCTTCCCCCTTATAATATATTGTGTGCTTCTCGACAAGGCCCATATCCAAATGGCATTTTGTTTCAGGATTTCCAAATGGGAGTCCCGAAATTTTCACAAATGGGACTCCTGCGATTTTGGGGGCCCATAACTTTGTGTGCAAACCTCCGATTGAGATAAGGTTTAAAGCAAAGTTGTAGCTCTCATCGAAAGCTTCGCAATAATATGTTGCACGTCACATACATGCGAAAAAATTAGGGTGATTCCTGACTTTTAGTGCTCAAGAGTCAAACTACCAATTTGACTTCCAACCTTTTTTTTGGCCATAACTTGTGTTTCAAATGTCCAAATGGGTCATGCAAGCCCATTTTAAACATTTACGTTCCAAGAGCTTTCCAATGATATAAATAATTCCTCAATCCATTGAATTTTGACCCATGCAATTGTTCTTTGAAAATTTGGGAGTCCATTAGGACTCCAACTCCCAAAGTGGAAGTTCTTTTGGAAATGTGAGGGTTCATTCCCTCACACTTTCTTACGCTCCCATGAGCATGCAACATGACTCCCGGGCTTCCCTCTTGGCTTGCAACCGTGCAAACCCTTGTTTTAGTCGCAAGCCCAAGGCTAGGGTTGTGACATGTTATATAGATGTATATTTAATATATCATGGGAACATGTGAATTAATTTGAAATTAATCCAATGAATAAAAAATTTATTAAATAATATAATGTTTTATTTTAAATAATAAAAGGACTTGTTTATGAATTTGAATTTGTTTTCCAAATTTTAAACGTAAACCTTAATAAAAACAACATAATTTTTTTATAAAAAACTTAAGAGATTTTTCAAGAATATTCCAAGAATATTGTAAGAATATTTTCTTTAAAAAAATCACAAAAGCAACCAAAAAGTAAACAAGTGTGGCTTGTGTTATCCCATTTGCACCCTCCACAATTGAAAAACTTTCCAATGATTAAAAAAAGGCCCAAATTGGACATCTTTTTTATTTTCAAATTTTTTTAAAAATTCAAAATTCATTTGAGACTTCAATTCCCATAATAAAAATCTCACTATGAATGTTGGTATTCATTTCAAAGTGCTAGTACCTACTTCTTTACATTCTTTCACACATTTGTGGGAACATGTTTGAAATTCAAAACATTATTTTAAATTGGATTTTCTCTCAATCTTAAAGTTTGGTTGTGAGCCCAAGTGTGAAACCATGAGATCCGGCAACCTAAATCCCCAACATGATCACCAAATGTAAAACCACGGGATCTAATAACCTAATTGTCATTAAGGAAAAGTTTGTTGGGTAGAAAAGAAATTAAAAAAAAAGTAAAATGACACGAAAGTAAGACTTCTCTTTTGTTTGCTTATTGTTTTATAGTAGCTACCATCTTGTAGCAACTACCATCCTATAGTAACTACCATCCTACAATAATTTTCATCATGTTGCATTTATTGTCATCTTCAAACTTAAAAGAAGAACCAAAACACTTACAAACCTCTTATAACTATTGCCTATCGTTTACAATACCCACAAACCTCTTATTACTACTACCTATCATTTACAACATCACTCTACCTTTTGTAACCTTTAAATCCAATGGTTATTTTCATGTTATTGCTTTGTAGTGGTAACTACCTTCTTGTAACAACCTTCCCTTAATACTTTGGTAGCATGTACAAAGAATAATTTTATTACCAAAGAAAAGAAGAATCAAACTAAGAAACTAATATTCTACATCCATTGAGAAAGAACTATTTTCCCTACCTTCCTAGAAATCAATATAAACAAGAATAAAAAATGCAATTGATTCCACACAACCTTCCCTTAATACTTTGGTAACATGTACAAAGAATAATTTTATTACCAAAGAAAAGAAGAATCAAACTAAGAAACTAATATTCTACATCCATTGAGAAAGAACTATTTTCCCTACCTTCCTAGAAATCAATATAAACAAGAATAAAAAATGCAATTGATTCCACACAACCTTCAATCATTCTCCATTAACAACACCAAATACAACATAGTTCTACCAACTCTCACAACCTCTCCGTATTTCCTCCTACCATGCTACCTTGAGAATGATGACAATGATAATGATAATGTTAATGAATCCTCTTTTTATTTCTCGAAGGATAAATAAGGAACCAAGGATGGTTGAGTGGTTGCATACTACAATGGACCATTATGAAAATCACAATGGCAATTTTTTTTGGATTTGAGAAATGTTTTTGCATATAATTCTTACCTCTTTTTTAATATAACAAAAAGGGACTCACTTATGTGAAGCTAACACATGAAGTATATAGACATCGAAAAAAACACATCAAAATCATGAATGCTCAATTGGTAACAAACTTTACAATTTTCACAAAGTAGAGGTCACAAACTACAAAATCTTAGATATGGACTTTTATCTCACAATGTGTTTATGCAATGTATGTGAAACTTTGGGATATAAAATATTTGAAGTTTAGAACATTAAAAGTTCATTTAGTGAATGAAACATTGTCTTAACTGTTGTGTTCCATAACATCAAATACGTAGCCCTTGAAATATTTTGCAAAGTACATAAAGGCATAAAAAATGTTGATTTTCCTGATTTTGTTTGAAGGAAGACCTTTTAAATGGTTTTTAACATGGTGGCTCCAAAAAAAAATCGGAAAATTTTGAGTTTTTGGAATGAAAGTTATTTGATCAATTTTAAACGAAATGGACTTTCAAAAAGGACTTTGATTTGTTGATTCTGGTTCACTTTAATATGCTTTCACTCAGTTGCCCACCACACATGTGGGTTTCTTTATCTTTTTCTTTCTATTCTAATTTCTTTCGCACATCCCCTTAATTGATTAAATAAAAAATACCAATATTTATCCTCCTTTTAAAAATTCACATGATTGGTGAATAACCATCAACCATTCATTTAACTAATACCATCAGTTTCATCCTTTGGTAAAAAATGATAAGTTATTACCACAAGTAACCCTTTAGTTACTAGGATGCCCATGACATTAATCAGCCTAGGAATTTATATCCTTAACACAAAGGTTAACTCACAACAACATTGGTTCTAATTAATATTGGATGGTTTTCATTTTTTTAATAAAAATATTGATTCTAGTTCTTGTAAAAGTTTTGAAGAATTAGTTTAATTTTTTAACAATTTTTTTTCAAACTTTCCATATTCACCTTAGTTTTTAAACCATTTAAAAAAAAGGAATTGCCAAATTTTTTTGAAAGCGAATTTCTAAACTTATTAAAATTTGAACTCAATACCTCCCATAAGGAAATTAATGTTTTAATCACAAGCCACAACTTTTCATTTGTAATAATAAAATTGTTTATTTTTTATTTAAAGTTCTTTTATTCCAATGGTTTTAAAGCTAAAGCAAGTGGCATGTGTACACTTTAAATGAAAATTCATTTTTATTTTTTTCAAATGTTGTTTAATGGCAAAGACATTGTTTAAGACCAAACAGGTTTCGAATTCAAGTTTCATTTACTAAACATTTACTTTTTGACTTACTATACCTTTTGTACTTGCTTGAAAACCAAACCCAAAAATCCTTTTGTAACCTCCCCATATACCAACTTGAAACCCATATGACATCTTGCTAGTTCTCACTTTAGGTGATTATCACCTAAAGTGAGAACCTCCAATTTTGAATGTGAAAACCAACTTTAAAATTGGTGAAAACCAACCCTTTAGGTGATACCCACCCAACATTGTTTCTAATTCTCTTGTTTAAAAAAATATGGTTGTTTCATGTTTTTTTGGATTATCATTTAATCTAGTTTATGTTGTCAAAAACTAACCATTTCACACTCCAATTGAAAGAATGTAAATTGCCTTCCAACACAAACCTATAACATTGGTTTCAAATCCATTATGTTCTAGAAGATTAAGTTATGCTTTTGTTTAAGTTTCAACAATCTTCAAGATACATCATTTTTTTGCAATCCTTTTTTTTTTTTTTGGGTAATTTTTACCAAGAAATTTTCCAACTGGAGGAAATATTAGTTGTTATTATGAAGAAAGTAAAACGGTTTAGAATAACATTCAACATGTATTTGCTTTTGTGAATAATCGTCAATTTTGGGTTTTCATATCTTTCCAAATTAAAGAATCATCAACATTTGTGTTTGAAAGAAAAGTTTGAAAAACAAATTCTTAATTTTCATTATTTCCAAAAAAACTAAAAAAAAATTTATTTTCATGGAAAAAAGGTAAAGAATTGATAGTTATAGATGCAATTATTTGATTTTAATTTTTTTGAAAATTGTGGTTACATTCATACTTGGTTCTTTGAATAATTGAAAAGCATAGTTATGGACCGTAAGAATTGTCATAATAACTATTGGACGTATAGTCCAATGTTGTGATGTATATGGTTTAGGACTTACATTTTGTGTAAAAATAAATGTTATAATGAAATTTATTTACACTTGTGTAAGTGTAGAGCTATTTAAATTTATCTTATGTCATGTAAAATAGCATAAATGTAAAACAATTACACTAGTATGATTTTACTTGTTTATGTGAAATAGTGTAAAAACATGTCACTTTTTTAATGGGAAAGTGTGTGTGGGGGGTGGGGAGATTTGGGTTTAGAATGGTTGTGGTGATAAGCTAGTCAAAATTGCCCATTGCAAAAAAAAAAGCCCTTAAAACATTTATGCTTTGAGATACATGACAATCAATTCAACTAATTAATATGAATTTTAATAAGTACCCAAGCTCTTGTAAAGTCCAAGGCCAAAAATGGTGATGAACAAAGGTAGGAATAAAAATTTTACTTAAACAATTAAGTGAAGCAAAATGCACAAAAAAATGTGCACTCAAAATATTCCCTAAAATAACATCACAATTTATCTGATATTCTTTGGCCATATGTTTGGGCTTGTATTGTATATAGCTGATTAAACGGAAGCACTACCATAGTCCCATATTGGTAGAAATTTGAGGAGTATTCAAAACACCATATATATTTTTTTATGACAGGCCGGTCAAAGTGACATATTACCAAAACAATAAAAACATTTGAGCTTTGGGATGCACCCACATTTGGATGTACTCACAACTAATTAATATGTATTGCAAGTAGGTATAGTTAGTAAAGGTATATAATACATATATTTACATTTACATGGAATTTATAGGTTATATATATGTCTATTGACACTCACAACACACACTAGTTGGTATATTCATGTTTTTGATAATTGCTCAACACTAAATTGGAACTAGCCTATAAAATCTGACCTCATCACTACTCTTATGTTTTCCTGCTCCAATTTGTTGGCCTTGCCTAGCAAGGCAAAGATATTGTGTCTAGATTCATTATAGAGTATAGTACCTTAAGCGATTTTGGCCCCTAGGTAATAATAATAGGTCTATTTTTATACGAGGATTTTTGAAAGATGATATTTTGGCTTGTGTTGAAACTTGAGATTAGTTATATAGTTATGATATCTTGAAAGATTTTGGTTTCTTTTAGAGGATTTTTTGAAGATTATATTTTTGCATGGGGGTTGAGATGTGGGAAAGGAAGAAGGAGCCAAAGTCATGTGACTTGCTTCATAAGGGAGTTAGTTATCTGTAAAGTACCCCAGTTTGGGGGTACTGAACCCCAGTTTTGCCAAAAGTAATGAAATAAAAAAGTCAGGATGAAAACCTTACACAGGAGAAAAAAAAGAGGTGACCAAACTGGTTTTCTCACCCTCAAATGAGCTTCACCTTCAAGTATGGATTTGCTTGCCTTCACTGCTGCTGCTCATTTCCTTCGTTCAATCAAGTCTTGTTGTCACAATACAATCCTGCCAAATCTTGTGAACTGCTACCCAGTTTTGTATGATGGTACCCAGTTTCGCTCACTTTCCACCTATACTCAAATTGGGGATGGAACAGGGATCTCATGGTCAAGCTACGGCTCAAACACAGGGTGACTTCAAGGATGACTCTAATAGCTGCCATGCTTCACTTGTATGTTTCTTAAAAAGTACTCGTTCCGATCATGAGTTTTAGACCTCAATTCAAACTTTTTTGAGCTGTACAAAGCAAAGGTTTGGTTTGCCCATTTCTACTGGAACATGAATTGTAGCTGTGTAAATTGAACTGGTATTCCAAATCATATGAATTGAACCCATACAAGTGAGTACTTTAGCGGATCTTTGTACCAAACATCAGTGAAACATGACACTCTCAGAACACCAATAATGTTTGTGCAGTTCCGATCATGAGTTTTGGACCTTAAATTTTTTGTAATAGAATATTATGGAGAGTAATTCTAGTGGTTGTAAAGGTAGGAGCAGTGAAAATATATGCAGCAGCAGCAGTGGAGGCGCTCAGGAAAAATGATAGACAGGATGAAACTCAGTTTACCACCAAAATTGGTGGAAAAAGTGGTTTGGGTCCCAGTTATTTCATTTTGTAAAATTTTCATTCTCAGTTACACGTTTGATGCCCTATTATGCCAAAACTGACTGTTCTCGCCCCTTAATCGCGTGACTTTACAGATAACTCCAATAAGCCTTTCAAATTGTTGCCCCTTGGGCCTTATTCCACATATTTCAGCATATCTGATCATGACAGAAATCATTTGGCTAGAGCCCAGATTTCCCAGAATCTATAGAATAAAATAATGGTGTGTGTTTGAGTCAGTCATACCAGATGTTGGCCAGGTATTGCTTTTTTTTTTTTTTTTTTTTCCCATAACTGGTCAGTTAATTTTATTTATTTATTATTTAATAAATAAATTATATTTATCAATTTTAATGTCAAAGTAATTCCCCCATTGTCAATTTACTCAGTTTTCAGAAAGTAATAATTGCCAATTATGCATAAAGATTCTCCAATACTTGCCTTGAGAGCCTCTAGTTAAATTACCTAAGTAGGGTAGTTTATTCACTCTCAATGTGACTTCCACCACCACTTATGCAACTGAATTGAGGCTAAATAATATTTATCAAACCAAATAAAACACAAGAGAAGACTGTCATGACCATGTAACACAACATATAGACCTAATGAATAGAGGGGAGGGGAGATTTAAGAAGCTCTTGATAAAACACAAGAAAAGACCATCATGGCCATAATTGAGCTTTGTTAAACTTTACAAAACTAAATTATTAAGCATAAGAAATGACCATCACAATTAATAATTAAGGTGCAAAGATTCACAAAGTTGCAATTACCATAAAAAAAGACCACCACCATTAAGAGCTAGGGTCCAAAGGATCTATAAAGTTGCAATTACCATAAGAGAAGACCATCACCACTACAAATTAATGTCTAAAGGTTTTACAAAACTATAATTACCAAAGGAAAAGATGACCACCACCATAATTTGGGTCTAACTTTTATACAAAGTTTTAACTCAAAAATTGTAGTACAAATTGAGATTTTCTGAATTATTGAGTTCTATGAGCTCACACAACTGTCGGCAATATTTTAGGCATTCAACTTCAAATAGAAAACAAGCTTTCAAAAAGAGAATGCCTATAAAATTCAAACTAGTAATTTTCCAAATGGTAATCTTAATTGTTGCATTTGACAATTAAAAATGCATACTATTCCACATATTTCACCCACAATTGTATACCAAGTTTTACTTACTTGGTGTAGATGCTTGAGCATGAAATAGGTTTTAAGTAGGCATGGCAAAATATAACCTATGACATTTACATGATCAAGGAAAGGTGACAATAGGATTTCATCCAAATCTAAAATTGTAATTTAGTTGGAGGTTGAAGTTTTGGGGAATAAGGTGATAGACTTTTTACATTCTTGGAGGCTCACATTCAAATTGTTAGAGGGATTGTACTAGCCATGCACTAATTAAGGCTTGAACAAATTCACACAATTTGTGACCAAGGATGAAAAAAGACCATGAGGAAGGCCTCAAAAAAGCTCAAGTAATGCATGTGCCAATTGTACAAGATATCCTTGTCTTCCCCCACTTCCTTTAAACCATCGTGAAGAAAATCTTTTAAACCTGACTTATGAAGTGTGAAACCTTTGGACCAAACCTCTCCACACTAGTTGTTTTGATTTGTCAAATCTTCCTTGTGCACAAAGCTCCAAACTATGCACACACTTTCTTTGCTTTGCACACATTTGCTTTCATGAGCTCCTTGTTTTTACAGACTCAAACTCCCTCTCTCTCTTTGCTCTTACGAGAATTACAAACTCTCTTTTTATCTTTACAATGAACGTGAGCCTAAAAATATATTCAATTCTTGCAAAGGTCAAAAAATGCACATGCGATGAAATTTTTGTGACTGACACATCAACTTAGGACCAAATAGGTTTGAGCCCAATATTTGGTGCAAAAGTGAACTTGGGTTCATCTTGACATGTTTGTAACATTTTCATGCCAACTTAGGCATTTTGGCCCCTATTTTGGCTTAACATATGGTTTTGATGCACATTCTATTGGACTTTATGATTAATTTTAGCAAGGGAAAAAATTAACAAAGTTTAGGTAGGTTAGGTTTACGATATAAATCAAGTTCTAGGGTCTCCACATCAAAGGTTCTAAGTTTTGTTGCAACTACCATTGAACCTAATTGAACATTCAATTTTTTTTCAAAATGGAATTAGAATTTAAACTAGGGTGTTGCCCCATTTAGGTTCTTTAGGTAAATAAATGCAACTATATATATAAAGTTGGAAGTTATTGCATTTGACTTATTGTATATTATCTCTATCTTGAATTGTGTACACTAGTGGAACAAACTAATACTACCCACACACACAAAAAAAGTTTTGTTTAATTATGTGTAATGGACATGAAACCATATCTAGTCTTAAATTGAATTGGCTCCAAATTCATTGTGAAAGTGATTGGAACTGAAGGGTTTAGAAATCCAAAGAATTGGTCTCAACAATGGACTAGAAGTTTCGTATAAAATTATATTTAAAAAAGAAAAAAGAAAGACTTGCACACCACATGCTCCTTTTGAAATCAAGAACGGAACAACACTAGTCTATTTCTAATTCTAAAATCTGTCCAACACCGATCATTACCTCTTGTAATAAGCTAGCGAGTGGTGGGCTGTAACACAAGGATAGTACTTGGTGAGCGTTGCAGTTGCAATTAGTACTAATGCACGGGTGAAAACCTTCATGAAATAAACAAGTTTGCACGAAAGCCTGGACATTCTACCTACTTGGACAACTCTCTCTCTCTCTCTCTCTCTCTCTTGTTCATACATATTTTTACAACTAAATTTACTGAATGGGATTGGTTGTGGTGATGACAGTTTTGGAGCTTTTGTCTGGCCAATTGGTTATTATTGTAGTAGCTCCTTCCAGATTCTTAGCTGCTGCCCCTAGTGTTGTTATATATCTCCACGGACACCCTTTAGTACACTCTTACTGAAGGCTCCACTTTACCTTCCTCACGTGCTTTCTACTTTGCAGTGCAGCATGATATGGCTGGCTATCGAGGTAATGGATGAGGGAGTAGTGCACATATCCTTTGCAGCTTTGGATCCACTGCTTGCAATAGTACCACAGCTTCAGCGCTGTGGCAATGAGTGTTTTCTTACGAATTTTCTGTTTTTTAGCCAAAGTGGCAATCATCCATAGAAGGATGCAGAAAAAATGGTGTTCTTCCTTAGAAAGATTGAGCCAAATCTGGCTATAAACCATATATGAAACACATATGACCATTCTAACAAGTGTTTTGGTGGTGGATTTTCGCACTGTTATAACACCCCAAAGAAAAAAACCGGTGCTAATTGTACAAGTGCTTGAAATATGGCACTTGAAATACTCCAAAAGTTGCCATATTTCAAGGGAAAAAAAGTCCCATGTCATAATATTTAGCCAATTAGTTCCTACAAGTTGCCAGAACTAGGCAGGAATCTTTAAAAAATCTACTTTACCTGTCTCACTGACCTGTAGCCAAATGTGGCTCACTCCTCTTTGTGGATGATGGCCAGTCCACCACCTAGCCTACTTGACAAAATTGAAAAAAAAAACACCAAGCCCTGATTCTAACTCCTGGAGATTGGATTCTGAACAGATTCAAATATTTTGTCAGATATCCTAGAAAATGTTGTTGACATTTCCTGGCTCTTTAGTTGCCAGTGAGTCTTGAGACATTGCAGTCAAAAGATCAATTTCATAAGTTATGAATTACACTTTTGATTCAGAATCTTTTTTTGGGTCTCTCAAGAATGACTGGAAATCAAAGTGAACAAGAAAGAAAGGGGGGACCCAAACTGGGTTTTCTTGCTTAAGTTAGTCCTCAAATGAAATGAACTTCACCCCCAATGCCTTGCCTGTGTGTTCACTACTAATTATTTTCTTCATTAGATCAAGTCTTGTTAGAAAAAAATCTTGCAAATCTTGTAAACTGATGCCCAGTTCATTAAGTGGTATTCAATTTCATTCACTAAGGCTCCTGCATAAGGATAACTTCATTGCATGTAACAATAGTTATGTCACCTTTTCATGAGGCTGCTTTAAAGAGAGATTCTGCCTTGACAGTAGCTTTCCATTACTTTTATTCTACCTGGATATGCTCACAATCACCTCATAACTTTATTTGTCAAGCATTGACCAAAACACATGAGTTGTGAGATCTCTAAGTCAAATCGTGAATCATCTTTCATTTTTGTCATGAGAACATGTGTTTAAACAACAATTCTCTTGAGAATTGAAATTTCCTTACTAATGCAATGTTGTCAGAGTTCCTAATGTTAATTACCTACAAAATTTCAACCCTGTTGCAATTCTCTAACAGAACGAGCCTATCCTTGATGCAAAAAACAAAGACTCATTTCAATGGTTTTCCATGATCACAGCAGCCTAATGGAAACAGACTCTTATGTTCAGACACCAAACTTCACCAGGTGACCAAAAGCTGCAGGGGACACCAAACATGATCTTTTCAACTTTTTCAGACTCCCAAACTGAGAAAATTTATAATTATTGAGAGTCTGAAAAAGTTGAAAAGATCATATAAGATTGATTCTAACTCGATGAGGCAAAGATGGAGATCTAAAAGTTCTGAACTCTGAACAAATGACATTGGACACAAAATCTTGTTTTTGTTTGGGAGACACTTGAATGTTGAAATAGGAGGAGGAGGTGTGAGAGCATGTTGACCCACACATACCCAATTTAGGCCTTTATCAATTTATATTCAGGACCAAACCAATGTGGAGGCTTATTTGAATTTTCAAAAAAGCTATCGCTCTTGGTTATTTCAAAATCTTCAAAAAATCCGTGGATTTCATGAAAGAATCGATGGATTTCTGGCTAGCTTTTTGACTTGTTGCAAATTTTTTTTGAAACCATGATTATTTATCAAAATTGGGTCTTTCATTCTTTTGAGAACCATGATTATGAGTAATTCTAAGAATCGCCCTGATAATTGTTTGGGGGGAGTCTGTTTCCTGTTTTTGAGTAACTGCCTGACACTGGTCCAAAGTCCAAACCCAGTTAGGCTTTGAGAAGTTGATAATCGCAAGAGAACAGTTCAAATAATGTTGGCAGCAAGAACTAGAGGATGAAAGGGCTAGGGTGAACCAGCACCCACCTCAATGCGGGTGGGTGCTGGTTCACCCAAGAGTGGAGAAAAGAAGTCATGAGTACTAACCCTCCTCCATTGCCATGGAAACCAATCTGTTCATTATTGAACTGTGGATCAAAACCTGATGGAGCAATGAAGCAGAGTCTTGAAAGTGGGCCTATAACAACAAGTATTTCTTCTTATAACAATGGTGTATGTACATGATTGGCATTCTTTATTAATATACAGGATGACACTATTTTTATGACTTGTCAGTAAGCTTCCTCAGGACCAATAACAAAAGTGCGGCAATATCTGCAAATCTGATCTAAATCTCCACACACACACACACAACACACAAAACACACAAAGATAGTAGGACCCGTACTGGATTTCATATGCAAAAGTTGAACAAGCTGATCCTTGTAGCCCACTGATCCTAGTAGCCCTGCTAACAATTTGCTATTTTTGTCTGAAGATAGGAAGCAACTGCTACATAAACCCATTTTCCCAGTCAAAAGTTCATGCCCAGTTTTTCTTTGCCTTGTGACTAAGAACTCTAAAGTCTAACTAACTACCTGCTCATGTTCCCAGCTGTAAGTATGTGGTGGAAAAAAAGGAACATAAGAGAGCTTCTTTGAATATCTTGCTTCAATGGAAAATCTTAGATTCCTGTCATATCCATCAAATTCACATAGTGCCACGACCAATCCACTGTTTTCAAGAAGCTGCTATCACTTCAAAACTTTGACAAATATATCCCTTCCTCATGTGAATGCTTAGTTGATGTTCTCTTTAGTCTTAGTCCTTGTCGTTGGTTGGTCGAAGAGGCAAAGTTTATCTCATGCATGCTCCTCTCTACAAGCATGATTCCATGTCTCAACCTCCCAGATTAAAAAAATTCAAATCTAACTTACTTGCACCTAAACTTGATTTGAAGATTGTCCTCAACAAATGTTAACTCGAATTTCGGATTCCCCTTAGTGCCAATCGATATGGCTATTAATGTTTATGGGTAAGAATATGATGATATTTATCGCTAAAAGTAATATAAAGGGAAAAAAATGTTACATACATTGGAGATGCTGGAACTAACAACTTCAAAGACGAGAATAAATTGAGATGAGAACTTAAGATTGTCATATGCGGGCTGTAATGTTAGAATCAATTTATCCTCCTTCCATCACTCCTCCTTTGTCTGCTCCTATAGAGAAACCCAAGTACAAGCGTAGATGCAACTGCATTTGACAGGTCTGTATGTCAGACCCGTTATTTTGCAATGAGATTTGGAGATTTTGTGTAGGGTAAAGCACCAGCAGCCAAGTGGAGGAGGGCTGTGTGAAAATAAGAGTCCCAAACAAGGCAAGAGCTGAGTTGGGTTTTGTCTGGCTAATAAAGTTATCCGGAAAGTCAGACGATTAGGGGGCGAGAACGGCCAGTTTCGGCATAATAGGGCATCAAATGTGTAACTGGGAAAGAAATTTTACAAAACAAATTAACTGGGACCCAAACTAGTTTTTCCACAAGTTTTGGTGGTAAACTGAGTTTCATCCCTTCTTTCCTTTCTCCTGAGCGCCTCCACTGCTGCTACATACATTTTCACTGCTCTTTCTTGTACAACTACTATAATTAGTCTCGAACCTTGTGCGTTAAACGCTGAGTTTCAACATTTCATAGCAAGATTTAATAAAATTTCCTTACTTTGCATATACCTCTGAAAGAGGGAATAGGGTGTGAAAGCAGAGGGGACAGGGGATGAAAGAGATGATGACTTAAGGGATAACTTTAATATGTATTCATTTTTTTTCCTTAGCTTTTGAGCTGGGATTCCTTCAAAATGAAATAAGTAGGATTTTAAAACCAAGAATGATACTTCAAAGCAGGGAAAAAAAAGTATTATCTTAAATCATTAAAAATTCCAAAATTTTCAGACTAGGATTATGTTATTAGCATACAAATTTCCCATTAAAATCCATGTTCACACTAATCCTGGTAAGTGCGAAACTTGCAGCCAACACATGGAATTCCCAATCAAAATCAGAATTTCCCTCCCAAGGAAATTACAGTCTTTGGACTTGAGTACAATTTTTATGGGCTAGGGCTTTACTTGCAGTAGAGTTATTTAATCCTTTGGAATGAATGTGATGAAGTAGGGGGGGTTTTTTGTTTTTTCATTGCATTTATGCCCTTGGTATGAATGCACCTATAGCAAATGTTTATAATATCTAGCAAGATTGTTTGTGGCATGTATGTTTAAGTGACAAAGGGAGCATATTATAGATCTAGATTGTGATATGTCAAATGGTTGTGTCAACTGTTAAATGTTAACAGCAATAAGAGGAGATTGATTTCTACACTAATCTTGGGATTTAGGGTTTCAGAAAATTGGAATAAATCTGTTACACTTTGGGATTTGTTGCGTCTTCTTGTAATTTGTAAATGCTACTGCTGCAAACCACTATAAGAATTTGCACAAATTGTTTTTGTTTAAGCTTAAATAGGTAATAAACGTTAGAAAAGTTCCTCATTTTCTCGACCCTTGGCATGTAGTGGAGTTCAAAGTGTGAGCATAGTTGATTACTTAGTTTTAGTGACTGAAATGTACACAATAATTAATTAAAGGATTGAAAAGCCTTCACCCAAATGTGTACCTCTATGGTAACGTAACCAGAGGAGTAAGGCTATGGATGGGGATAAATTGGCTACTCACCAAATTTAATGGTGTGGTCATGCTGATAATTTACTATATTATCATTCTACCCATTCTTCTACACGTCTGAAGATAATATGACATTTATCCTTTTTCTCATGAGAAAATCTGTTCCCAAAGTTCCCAACATCATTAACTACACATTTTCAACACAATTGCAGCTCTCCAATGGAAAGTGACTACGATGCAGCAAGAAACAAGGCCTTATACCAGTGGCTTTTCATGACGCTGTTATGATCAGAGTTACACACATTGTTTTCATGAAGGAACTGGTAAAGAACCATGGGCTACAAAGCCAGTCCCTTGAACATTTCAATTTTGAGAAGCATGGATATAGATAAGGAACCAGTTCTTTTGATTTTTTGAGAACCAAGAAAGGTGATGAACCTAAGAACCTGTTCTTGATATCGGCCCAAACACACTTTTTACATGTTGTTGTGGTGGCACAACGGGTGATTGGGGATGATTCATTGTTTGGTCTAGAGGCCAATTTGGTGTATTGACTATGGGGGAGCCATTTGGGAGCCATTTGCTGGTTGCTCAACGTGGGTACTTAAAACGAGGGTTTTGTGATGCAATTGGAGTGCGTTTCATAAAGCTCGCCATCATGTTTTTCCCCATGATACTTGGAGAGTACCCCCGGGGTTGGGTTTTACCAGATAGTTAGTAAATGAGCAAAAAGCTGGCAAAATTCCAAGGCTCTGAGAAAAGGGTTTCTGAGTTTTGGCTGAAAGATGTTATGTTGTTGGGAAGCAAAGCGATTTTCGCAGCCAGGCGATTTCCTGAAAAGAACTGGCAAGGAGCTTCAGAAAATCAGGTAGCCAGGTGATGATGGCTTGGGTGGAGGGCAGGGATTTAAAAAAAATAAAATTATGACATAATAAATTTGGTGAAAGTTTCAATTTTTTTTAATTATTCAAATTTATAATAGAGGAAAAAAAATTCTAAAATTTTCCCAATTTTTTGTTGAAAAATTTACAAAATCTGTTGAAAATATTTACACTTCACATTGTATGGTATGATGAATATTCTACAAGATGAATATTTACAAGCACTGTAGTGTAATATCAGATTCCACATTGGCAAAACAAATAATAAATTTCTCTCGAAAATCAAGTTTTTCTTAAAACTTTGATTTTTTCTTTTGGTTTCGTGATCATTAATTGTCTAGTATGACATTGTCATATAGAAACATTGTTGTTGTTGTTTTTTGGGTGAATTTTGAATACTTGGCAACCCAGAAAATCCAGTGTAACTCACACAAAGAACTTTTGTGATAAAAAAGTCACCAAATTTTGAGGAAATTATTTATGAAATTGTCATAATTAGTCAATAGGTTTGAGTAGATCGCCAAAACATATCAGGAGTCTTAAATTTCATACTTTCGTCTCTGACCTATAGCCAAATTTGGCTAATTCCTTTTGTGGATGATAGCTAGTGTGGCTACATTACAAATTTTTAATAAAATAAACCCCTCCATATGAGTAATGAAATTATTCAGATTGTAGCTTGTGACGATTATGAAGGTTTTCAACACCTCAACATTTTATTTTCAGAAAAAAAAATTCATTTTAACATTTAAAGGATTATTTAACGATGAAGCTGACCTTATGGTGAGGTATTCTTAAGATTAGGTAAAGCACTAGCTAAAAATTAAACCTAAATCCTAAACCCTAATTTCTCACCCCAACCCATTGCTCCCATTTCTCCCGAAGAACAAACTGATGGATAGTGAGCCTTTACAGAGACAATCATGCTTCAAATGCCTTCAGTTGTCATGCGGGTATTTAATTTTGATACTAATCCTTGAAGGAGTGTTGTGGGCGGGTATTTAATTTTGATACTAATCCTTGAAGGAGTGTTGTGGGCGGGTATTTAATTTTGATAATGATCCTTCAATGAGTGTTGTGGGCGGGTATTTAATTTTGTTAATAATCCTTGAATGAGTGTTGTGGGCGGGTATTTAATTTTGTTAATAATCCTTAAATGAGTGTTGTGGGTGGGTATTTGATTTTGTTAATAATCCTTGAATGAGTGTTGTGGGCGGGTATTTAAGTTTGTTAATAATCCCTGAATGAGTGTTATGTGCGGGTATTTAATTTTGTTAATAATCCTTGAATGAGTGTTGTGTATGGGTATTTAATTCTGTTAATAATCCCTAAATGAGTGTTATGTGCGGGTATTTAATTTTGTTAATAATCCTTGATTGGTTCCAAAAAAATTTTGACAAAAAACAAAAGAAAAGAATTAGGAGAACCATTAGGTCCTCGTACCTTTAAGAACTCAATACACCATTGTTTCCTCTGTTATTGCAAAAAACTAAAAGAATCATCAGAATGGACACAAGCAAAGGAAGAATGATGATTTTCTGGACACTAGGTATTACTTTCATTATCACTATTACTTGAAAATGATGGTTAAAATATTTCAAAACCAGTTCTCTGATTTTCTGGGAGAGGCGATGATTAAAGAACCGCCCTGGTAACCGGTGAGAGGTTCAGGTGCTCTTTTTGATACCCACACAACCACTGGTCATCACTGGATATAATGAAGGCAAATCATCAACCCCAAATTTCTTGGTTGGAAATATGGCTTGAAACTAAATATCATGGGTACATAACAGTTTTTGCATAAATTTTATTATTATTATTTTTTCAAATTTTTTCAAATTATTTATTACTTGTGTTGAATTTTTTTATAACCATTACCTGTCAAAATTTTCAGAATTAAAAAAACGCAAGTGCTAAAATTAGTATTTAAAATTTAATTAATTATTCAACAAATTTGTTGCCGAATCCAATCAGAGTACAATACTAAACCTTAAAATGCGTAAGATTAAAAGCAACCAATTTCCCTGAATTCCTATTTAATTTAAACATGAAAAGTTTGAAATTATGTTCACATTGAAATCAGTTTTTTGCCCTACTTATTCTAAGGTACTTAAAAAAGAATTAGGATAAAAACATGTAATTATCATAAAAGTCTTCACAAACATGCATTCAAATTACTTAATCAACCTAATTTTACATTACAAAAAAAGATGGCAAAGAATCCAATCGAAAAGCAAATCCCTCTTCACAAATAGATTTCATTAATTTGAGATACGTGCCTCAAAATCACCCAAATATATTATAATTTTAAATCAATTTTATTAAGTGATTGAACTTGATCTTGGTCGTTGAAAGGGCGACTGGATTTTATTTTGGCCATCCCATAGGGTTATCAACAAAATGATATGATTAGCAATAAAAATGTGATTCACAAAATGATGGAATTAGTAATTAATTAATTAATCTCTACCCAATCTCTTATTGACAAAAATGACACAAGTTATAACTAGTAGGTAGTAGTTAATCTATTGCCAACAAAATGTGACTTTACTAGTTGATATTCTCTTTTTGAACCTATTAAACCCCTTTCTTTTTCTTATGAAGAAATATAAAGTCATGGAGCCGCACTTTCTTTAAAAAACTACTACCTAATAAAATGGAGTACCTATAAACTTAAGCAAAATCGATAATCCAACACACCAAGAAAAAGAAACAAATGAATTTAGGAGGGAGGGAGGGAGTGAGTTTATTATTGAAAAATCTTTAAAAATAGGTAGATTATAAAATAAAAATAAAAAAGGTATAAAATGATGTTTAAAAAAAAACTAGGTACATAATGAAAAATCTTCAAAACTAGGTATATTATGAAAGATCTTAAAACTAGATAGATTATGAAAAATCTTTTTAAATAGGTATGTTATGGAAGATCTTTAAAAGTAGGTATATTATGGAAGATATTTAAAAGTAGGTAGATTATGAAAATCTTTTAAAAAAAGGTAGATTATGAAAAATATTTAAAACTAGGTATATTATGGAAGATCTTTAAAACTAGGTATATTATGGAAGATCTTTAAAACTAGGTGTATTATGGAAGATCTTTAAAAGTAGGTAGATAATGAAGGATCTTTGAAAGTAGGTAGATAATGAAAGATCTTTGAAAGTAGGTAGATTATGAAAAATCTTTAAACTAGGTAGATTATGGTGTAAATTGTGCAAAGACTTGTAACAAGTGGTGTTTCACACTGTGGCCTTGCCATTTTACATTAAAAAGTAAGTATCTTAAGGCAAAAGAAGAATTATGGAAACCAATTCTAAACATCCTCTAAAAGAAACCAAAATCTTTCAAGGTATTGTAACTCTATAACTAATCTCAAGTTCAACACAAGCCAAAATATCATATTTCAGAAATTCTCATATGAAAATAGACCTATTATTTACCTGGGGACCAACAAAATCCCTTAAGCTACTAGTTATACTCTCTAATGAATCTAAACACAATATCCTTTGCCTTGGTAGGCAAGGCCAACAAAATGTTAACTTAATTATTGTTGAGAAAGGCCAAGACAAGAAGGTGATGAAGAGGGAAGGAGGGAGGGGGGGGAAGAAAGGGAAGGGGTGTAGGGTATAAAACAGACCCACACCCATTGAGTTTCTTCTCAATAGCAATACACGCACACGCACAGACACAATAAGGACAAGATTTCTTCTTGTGTTGTGAAGCAAACTGCAGCCGGCAAAGCAGGCCAGCAAGCAGCTTTTGCTTGCTTTGTGTTTCCACGCACGGACACAACAAGTCTTTGCTTCTTGCTTCTCTCTGCAGAACTAAAACTGTTTTCCTCAATATCTGGATTATTGTTAGAGTCGGGGAGTGGCGGTATTTTCGTTGTTGCATTGTGAGAGGAAGAGGGGGAGGCAAGGAGGAGGAGGAGGAGGAGGAGGATTGTTGAGCTTTCGGATTGCGTCTGGAAGTGAATCATATAACGGTAGAAGCAAACCTGACGTTTGAAGATTTTGAAGAGAGGGAGTCGAGAGACGAGAGATAGAGACAGATTGACAAAGAGAGACAGAGAAACGAGAGATCTGTCTTCTCAATATTTGGATTGTCGGAGTCGGGGAGTGGTGGCATTGTTACATTTTGAGAGGAAGAGGAGGAAGCGGATTCTTGAGATTTCGGATTGCGTGTGAAGTGGATCGTATAGCGGTAGAAGCAAACCTGACCTTGAAGATTTTGAAAGAGAGAGTCGAGAGAGACAGAGTGACAGAGAAAGAAAGAGAGACGAGAGACGAGAGAGAGAGCGCTGTGTGGCGGGGTTTGGAAGAAGCAGGAGAGTGTGAAAGACGGGACGAGGCAGCTTCCAATATGGGGAAGAATAGTGTGGCGGGGTTGTCAGGGAAGGGAGAAGAAGCAATGCAACTGGCAGCGGTGAAGCAGCAGTACATCGAGCACATGGATAGTCTTCGTGCAGAGGTGATGGTTTCTTGCACGCAATCCGGAAAATCATTGCAATCGATTTCAGATCCTATTGCGCTAGCATTGTAGTTTGGATATCATATCACCACGACAAGAACTTGAAAAAACGAAACGTAAAAAAATGTGTTTTCCCCCTGCTTCTTCTTCTTCCTCTTCTTCCAAGCAAAGTCTTCTTCGTTTACAATTGCGTGAAGTTCTAATGTCCTTTTGGTACCTGCTTTCGAACACATTCCCAAGTCAGAATCGTCGGATCTGACAATTGGTGAGCAAATGGTTGGCAGGAGCTGCTAGATGATCAATTCTTGGAGCTCCAACAATTACAGGATGAAAGCTCGCCGGACTTCGTGGAGGAGGTGGTGTTGTTGTTCATTCAGGACTCTGGAAGAATAATACAAAACTTGGCTGATTCTCTGTAAGCACCTTGTGTTTTTCTGTTAATCAATCTTTGTTGTTTGCTGCAAAGAGATATACTAGGCAGGTCACGCACGATTTGCACCTCATTGCAATAGGGGAGGGAGGCTTTGTTTGAATGCAACCTAGGGTACAATGGGCCTTGAAGATTCTTCAGTTGGAACTGAGCAACAAACAATCACCCATTGAATTTTCCTTGAAAAATCGCAAAACTACTCCTGTCCTTGATACAGCAACAGCTTCTTCTTATTAAGAAAGAAAGGGTCACTTTGTATAACAGGGAGCAGCAACCAGTGAACTTCAAGAAGGTGGATGCACATGTGCATCAGTTCAAGGGCAGCAGCTCTAGGTGATGATGCACTCATTCTGTGCCCAAGTTTCACCACATCAAACAAGACAGCCATATATATTCTATTGCACATCATGTCTGAGCTTCCTCATAAGGATATATTCTCACACTGAATTACTAGACCAAACTTTGTTGTACCCAGTTGTTGTTCTTTGATCATGCAGAATGCATGTGAATTGTGCAGTCAGCTCTGTTGGATAGGATTCAGGAGTGAATGTTTTGTTTCTAGCTGTGTTTTTGTCACCAATGATGTGAGCAGGGTTTGTACACTGACTTGGGTGGATGGAAATGTCAGCATTGGCGCAAAAAGAGTGAAAGCTGTGTGCATTATACTCCACATGTGTTGTGACAGACAAGACCAACAAGGGTGAGAGTTCTTTCATAAATCCAAGCAGACTTTGGCTACATTTCTGCTTCTTGTATATGATATTACACTGGCATTTGTAAGCATTCTGAGCAAGTAAAATCCTGTCAATTTTTTCAAGATTGTTGTACTGCTCCTGTGCAGACCTGTGCTGAGGAGCTGAAAAGAAAGTGCTCCAGTTATTAGAAAATGGCAGTATGCTTGTGCAATTTTTGTCTGGTTCATTTGCCACTAGTTAGCTGCAGAGAGTTGCTTCTTAATGCCTACTACTGAAAGCAGTAGAATGTTTTCCCTTTGACATCCATACCAGGTGCCTGTTTGCATTGGAGCATGTGAAGAGAGAGTTTGATCTTATCAAGGGCAAGCTTGAGACTATGCTTGAAGTAAAGAACGAAACAAAATCCTTCCATTTTGATTCTCAGCAACAACAATGCTACGCTTCCATTGCCAGTCTTAAGTTTTTCTGTAAGATGAATATGACATTCATCAAGCAGCGTGGTGATGTTCAGTTTCATATGTATATATATACCTACTTGATCCTGAGGTTGTGGTGAAGACTTTCTGGTATTTTCTCAGATATCTGGGATGTTGGTGATCAGTGATGACTGATGCATCACTTTTGCATATGTTGTCTGCCATTCTGACTGTCACTCTAAAATCATGTGTTGGTGCAGCTGGAGAAACAGATTGTAGCACTGGGGGGCACTCCTCCATTTCTCAACAAGTTGTAAAGCTAGCACACTCATCAGGCAAACATACAGCCAATGCAGTCACCCCTTTGTACAGACAAATAAATGAATACCCCTATTTTTGAATCACACTGTGTGAGGTTGTGGTTAAGATTATGTAACCTGAGTGCAATTGGTGTAGCTATCACATGGCTACCTGGGTGGCCTCTTGAAATTTGATCCAGGTGTACAGTTGAATGGGAGCTTTCGGGATGTGAAACCAAGTTGATATAAGATAAGAATCCAATTTTCTTTCTTCCCATTGATCCTCAAACACTCTTGCTGTCAGTTTTGAAGCTGCTTTCTTGTGCAAGCAGACCTGCATACATATGTTAAGAAAGAACAAACGTGTCCGTCATCAATAGTCAGAGAGAGAGCTTCCTGTTTCTTCTTTCTGTTTTTTGTCCTTGTCTTTTATTCAGGCACAACTCAATTTTCTTCCAGCCTCTTGGGAGGGATTTCATGTATATCTATGTTCCCCATTTGTTTTCATATGAAGCCTGCCTGATGGCATTGTTAAGTCTTCTATTTGCTCATGCTCAAGATTTCATGTAGACTTTTCAGACAACAGTAGTTGCCAAAGATGGCAGTTGATATTTTCTAAGTAGCAAAGAAGCTGGCATTTCATACTCCCTTGAAAGCCAAGTTACCAAAGAGAAACAGATCATAGATTGTATTATGGAGTGTGTTGCATTGTACAAGCCTGTTATGCCTGGTGAGGTGCCTGTGAGGAATTTGGGCGAGCCTGAATTTTCAACAGGCAGTGAAACAGGCACAATGGCCTATACATGGCAGGCTCCATTGCATAATGGTTTTCATGGATTTGCACAATTGTCATGTGGATTTACATAATGGTCCTGGGGATTTTGGAGAATGGTCTCGTAGGTGATAGGTTTTTGGCACCTGCCCAATTAGATCTAGTAGACTCCATGGTACTCCTCTTTTGTGCCTTGTGATGGGACCAAACTGAGGCAACAACAAATCTTTTTCGGGTCCTCCAGTTGGAAACTAGGTACCTGATCCTAGAAGTGAAAGTACATCTCATTGAAAATATCTCTCAAGTTGATTCTGTCTATGGTGGGGCTGTGAACAGAAGAATAGAATATAATAACTCTTGTGAGGAGCGAGAAATCTCTGCACTCATGATGATTAAGGGAACCAGGATCAGGCAAAAAAACCATTTCCTTTTTCAAAATCAAAGAAAAGCTCCCAGACAAGGAGTGGAAATGTGGGAAGAAGAAAAGCACAGAAAGGAAGGACTAGAACAAAAAGAACAATAAAACTAGCAATGTAAGAGAGAAAATTAGAATATGTGGTAAATACTAATTACCCTGACAAGGATCCTGTAATTATGTACACGGGGCAATGGAATTCATCTCTGCCTGTAAGTCACCACAAAACTTGGGAAACTCCTACAATATCCAACCTGTGTAATTATTACCTTGGTGCTGGACATTGCATTTTGCAAAAACACCACCACATGCGCAGTGCCAGGTTGACCAGTACAAAAGTTAGTCACCATTTTTCCAGCAAGTTTTGCCCATGTGCACATGATAACAAACTCCCACATTGTCACCTGCAAAGAAAGGCAGAATTGATTCGATTGTATACATAAACCGCCAAGAGCAGTCTCTCAAAGAAATTGCATTGAAGCCAACTGTAACAATTTCTCTTAGTGTGCCAACGACAGCCTTCCGCCTAGCACAGCTCTCTGAATATCCAAGACCTATCACCTACGAGGAACTAGTGAAAAATGTCATTACCGGTTTTGGTTCTTCAACAAGCCAGAAATTCTGTATAAATTGGATTATACCCAGCTGCAATAGATGATCAATGATTACATGGGTGCATAATGAGCACTCCTCTCTGTAGCTAAGCAATCAATGGAAACATAGAGCAACTAGACATTGTTTGTAAACAAAGCAAATTAACACATTGTATGCTACCTATCTGGAACATCCTATCTAAATTCCCTTCTCACATCTTGATGAATGAAATACAGGAAAATCCTAGAGAAATCCTTTACAAGCTATGGGTTTTAGCCAATCGTGCAACCTGGCGACTCTGCAAGCTCCTACTCCTTTTCAACTCTTTGCGCCTTCGCCTAGCTTCTGTAGCTGCAGCTGCTGCTCCAGATAGTCCAGGAGCTGTCATACAGTTTGCTTTAAAAGACACACCTATGCCACCAAATGATGAAAAGACACTTGGATTCACCAACTTAGACATGCGTGGCATCTGGCCAGCAGGCAGGTAGGAAGAAGTATCACCTGGATGCAATGATGAGGAAGCCCTCGGCCTACCTTCTACTTTAAAGCTTGGCTGCACCATGCCTGTAAGAGGCAAGGATTGAGGGAATGCAGAATCTAATGTTTTCCTGCCTACCTGAAGCTTGGATTGCCCAATCTGTTCTTCTGACTTCACTATGCCATCCTCCAATGGTGAGCACAAAATGTGCTTCCCTCCATTATTCAGACCCATGCCAGTTTTACATCTCTTGGTCGCTCCATCAATTGTTGTGTCAGCTTTTTGCAAAAAACTAGAAGGCTGAGAAGTTGATTGTGCCACAGGCATGGCTTCTGAGAGAGCAGGGACATTGAGATGCTGACCAAAATATGAAGAGCCAGATAAATTTGCTGCAAAAGGCAACACAGAAGACATAGCTGCCCTCTGTACATCCTGGCTGATTCCAGCATTCAGTGCTGCAGTCGCTGCTGTGGTAGCCGTAGAAGCCACTGAACTGTAATCGGATCCAAACCCCCTGTCAACTCTTGCTGCTGAAGCTTGACTGACAGCTGCAACTTGGGCCAATGCAAAGGCCCACCAAAATTGTGGCAGGGGCAGTCTTGTGTATGGTGCAACTGGCATCATTGGTACTACAGAACCTGGCCTACTTGAAGATGGTGACTCCTTCATGCCATTAGCAGCAAGCAGAGAAGCCTGCACAGCACAGTTATTGGTCTCAGCACAATCTCCAACACACTAAGCAGCATTAACCTCATGCACAAGAGAGAGAAGTTAAAAGCCTCATGTATAAGAGAGAGAGGTTTGATTGGAACACAAATGCACACAGATGTCCCACCTGCTCTTTCAGACGATGGTTCACTTCCAGTAGAGCTTTGTACTCTGCAGTCTGCAACTCCAGTTTCTGCATACAAATTTAAGAACTGCATACTTAATAAGTCCTCAAGGAGTATCCAGCTTCAAAGAACCTGAACTAAAAATGCAGTTATGAACCAAAAAATCAACTTCAACCAAATGCTGCATCCCACCTTCTTCAAATCTTCCTTTTCTGATGAGAGACTTGTTGCCTTCTGAACCAACTGCTCACACAGCATCTACAAGAGCCCAGCAACTGCTCAGAGATGTCTCATTGGAGAAGCAAACAGAAAAATGAGAAATATAAAGTCTGAGAATGACAGTGAGCAGAATAGACATAACTAACTCAAGAATATTTGCACATTGGTTTACAGGAAAGCACAATCACTCCCCACAGGTCCTACAAAATGTGAACACAGCCTTCTGCACTATTTCTGTGGGTGAGTTGAGACCCTAGCTCAGCAGGTTTCATCTTCTATCTTGATCTCAAAGATTCATTGATCTACAGCATAGAACATTCAACAAGGTGTACCTCATAACCTTAATAATTACCTGCTTTCTTCTAATGGTTTGCCTTGCAGATTCCCTATTTGCTTGCACTCGGCGAAGTCGTCGGGCCTCCTTTTCCTCCTGATCTCAAGCAATGACAGAGTTGAGCTAATCATTTGTAACAGAAGCTTCATAACCTGTCTAATCTGATTTTCAGCACTCCATAAGTCCACATGTTCTCAATATTTTGCTATCCTAGAATAAGAGCAAAATAAAGCGCTCAAAGACCTGTTCACCAACCAATAGAGGGTTACATAGAAGCATTACCTCACTCATAGCAGGCTTCAGTTTCCCTGAAACAAATGCACCTGACCTCTGCCTTTGCCTGCTCTCCAGCTTCACTGGAAAAACTTCAGGTTTGACTGCTTCATTCAAGTTAATGAGTTTAGACCCAATTTGCATTCCTGGATGTCCATACACTTCACCTCCATGAACATTTGGCAAGACCCCCAATGAGGGAATGAGTTGTAAGCCAACATCCTCAGTCTTCACCGGGACAGATGGCCTATCATGTTGTGGAGGTCTTGGCTTTCTTTGAATGTCTAAGTTTGGAGCAACTGCCACAGGTGTCAACTCTGCAATGTTCTCCTCGACCTGAAACAAGAGGAAACAAAAGTGAACAATTGTGAATCATCCACACCGCAGAACATGCATCAACTTCTGCAGCAAACAAGCACAATTTCCCTAGAAGTCAACACCCCCATTGAGAGAGACAAGCTCCTGCACCTTCGGTTGGTGGAGAACAGAAAGCGTCTTGATAGGTGGCATTGCTGTGACCTGCTGAAATGCAGAGCAAGCAACAATGGCCCCCTTTTCTAACTTTGGGAGCAGGGTGGCATCTGATTTCAAAGCAGGTAATGGAGAGCTTGGACTCTCAGCACGTGAGTTGGGCTGCATTGACTCAAGGCTGGATTCTGAACTGGGCTTGGGCAGCCTGAAATCACTATCCAGGTCCATGCCCACACCTGCAGTCACTCCACTTCTTTCCTCCATCACAGTATCCTCTTCCTGTTTCATCAAGTCACTGCCTGTCTGAATGACCTCACTACAAGGGGTGTAAGATGTTGGGAAGAGATCCAAAACAGGTGGCTTTTCAGAACATCTTGTTGAACTGTCACTCGGCTTGTCTGCACACTCTGGCTTCCTGCTTCTGCTGGATCTCTGCCTCTTGTGTGTCCAGTGCACAACATTCTTAACAGACATTACCACTGCTGCTGCTGGAATTGGAGAAGGCACCCCACCAAACAATGCATAAAGAGCCTGGGCAGCATTGAAAGCCTGTTCTGCATCTAGCTCAGGTGTGACTTCCTCCGCAGACACAAGTCTGGTGCTCTTTTGTTTCCTAGGAGACGCTTTTATGACAACTTCATCTTTGCTTCTCACTGATTTCAATGGCAAGAACCTCTCCAGACTCCTGTGTGACCGGCTAGGTTCTGGTTCAGCTAAACCTCTTTTCCTTTTCACCAGGTGGTTATGTTCTCTGTCCTTGCTTCTTCTGTTATACAGTTCCTGGTCTTCATCAGGCACAATCTCAACTGCAGTTACAGGTCCTGTTGGTGCAGGTTCCTCCTTCATTTTTGCTGCACGCTCTTCAGACATCAATCTGAAGCACATGATCACGAGAGAAGATTTATAAAAAGACTTCAATGTTCAGAGAGGGTGACAACCTTCATCTCCTCACAGGGACCTCTTTGAGGATGCAACTTAGCAAAGATACATGACATGGGGGCAAAAGTTGAAGAAAATGCAACAAAGCAGATGATGCATTATAATCTCTACCGCAAGTCTTGAGAAAATTTACGAGATTGGTGCTGGGCCTGTACCTTGCAACGCTAGGTGTAGTCAAAAGCCCGTGCTATCTCGTTGAAGTTGCCTCTGAGATTCCGACGTCGCCTAGAGAATGGAATCCTTTGCGGACACTGCAATTCATGTCTCGAAAACGCAAGGAGAAGACACGGCTATGCAGACGCAAATCGGCGAATGACAAGTGAAGATATAATAAGTGCGCCCTGCACAACATACAGAGAACCGGCGTGATCTATGAATTGCCCTGGCAGGATGAAGACCCTAGCGTAGTAGAACAACTGCGAAAGAACAAAGAAACTCCGGATCTAGGTAGTAGGCATATATATACACAGTGAGAGAGAGAGGGCGGGGGGGCCGAGGAACCCTGTCTGTCCGACAAGTCGGCGAAGGGGAAAAACGAAGCAACTGCGCAACGCGTTTCAAAAGTCTGACCAGAAAATGCAAGGCCGACAAATGAAACCCCCGTCTTCTAAGCTTCTCAACTCCCGGGTTTCGAAAGCCAGTTTCGAGGTTCCGAACAAATTCAGTTTCGAGATTCGCAAACACAAATGGATGCCAAATTGACCAACGACCAAAGCAGGAAAAAAACACAGACACAGGAAAAACAAGCAGCAGCAGCAGCAACGGCTGCACAGAAACAAGTCCGAATCTAAAACAAACGACGACGAAGAAAGGAACGCAAAAGTTCCAGATCCAGCAAACGCTGACTAAAAAGGCAAGGCGAGGCAAGGCGCTTCAATAGATGGCGAAAAACCAGAAGAACAACAAACCTGCGGGAGCCCTCTACCTCGTAGTCCGTCACAAAGCGACCGCACAATAATGGTCAAAATCAGAGATACAGCAGCATCAAGCTCCCTTGCGTGTTCGTCCCTCGTTCGTTCGTTCGCGTTCTCGCCCTCCTTGGAAACCGCCCTGGTCTTCCTCGGCTACTCCTCCTCTCCCTCCTCCGCCTCTCTATTCCACTTGCAGAAGCCAAAAGCAAGCAACAAACAGTCTACAGAGGTCAAAACGAGGGGTGAAAAAACCCGGAAAACCACAAAATTGATAACAAAGCAGAGAGAAGAAGCACTCCAACGGCAGAAGCAGAAACGGCAGTTGCAGGAAATCCAAGGGAGACGATGATAGCGTGCAAAGACAACACGAGAAAACCCAGAGAAACGCGACAACGTCTTGCGCGAGAAAGAGAGATAGAGACAGAGACAGAGAGACGGAGACGGAGAGAGAGAGAGAGAGAAGAGAGAAAGAGAGAGAGAAACGCAACAACACACAAGTGGAGCGAAAGCCTGGCCAAGCTTGCGTGGCAGGATCGAACGGACCATATCTGTCCGTCTCCCAGCTTGAACGCTCCCGATCTCCCAAGGACCCTCTCAAAACTGACCCAGACCTACTTTTTTACCTCCACACGCTTTCTAATCCTCCCTGGTGTGTACCTACTTTACGTGCTTACTGGCCAATGGGAAAGTTCCAATCCTCCAGCTGGACCAACTATGTACCCACTGACCCCTCTTTTTGGGGGGGCGCGGGGGGGGTAAAGCTCCAGTCTGCCATTTTTACCCACCTTCCCTGCCCTTCCCTCCCTTCTCTCTCTCTCTCTCTCTCTCTCTCTCATTCTCTCTCTCTCTTCAAGTGGTCAAAAGTTACCACAAAAGTAAAATTTGATACGCCACAAAAAGTCCACGGTAAAAACATTCAACACGCCACTTGGTATCTATTGGCTCCTTGGGAAACGCCGACGTGCCATTGGTTGAGTTCAAAGCCAAGGACTTCAATAGGCAAATAGGTACCTATCTACGTACCTACCTACCTACTGACGTGGAAGCTTGGTCGTTGGTGACAAATTACAAACAGTAAAATAAGTTACCCATCACGTAGGTAGGTAGGTAGGTAGGTAGGTAGTTAATTTTTATTTTTTAAGAGCGCAAGTTGCGGGGAGGGCGGTGCGCACTCTTCTTCTCTCTCATTGGTCGAGAGTGCAAAAGGACAATAATGGAATCCTTAGGTAGGAGGTTGGTGTCTAGGTAGGTAAGTTATTAGTAGGTGCGTTTTTTGGAAGATATAATAACAAAATAAAATAATTAGGGCTTTTTTTTTAAAAATAAAATTTTATGAAAAGGGCGAAAAAGAGGACGTTGAGAACTTACAAGTTAATTACTTCACATCCCCGCCTGTAAATGGTGTCTCTTCTATTGGGCAAATTTTCACTCTTTGGTGACCCAAAAAAATTGGGAAAAATTTCGTGTAAATTTGGGGGAAGAAAAAAAAATTGGAGAAAATCACCAAACTTTTGAAAAGGGTTGATTTTAACCAAATTTGGCTAAAGACCAGATCTGAAAATAAAATAAAACTTTAAAGAATCATTTAGTATTTTGGGTACCTGCCAGAACCACCCTGTAGTAGAAATATGGCGAAAATTGATACATTATTTTAAAAATGATGAATTGAGGCCAATTGTTAAGTTAGCAACAATTTTTTTTACGTCCGTAATCATCCTGGGGGTAGTAAGGTCAATGGTTTGATTGCTTTTCTCAGGTCCTTTACAAGTGAGGATCAGATCGGTTTTTTATTTTATTTTATTTCATTAGCTTATATACATAGGTTTACACGGGGTTCGGAGTAATTTATTTTTATAAGATGGCATTTTTTAAGTCACGAACCCAACAAACTTTGACTTCAGAATGCTGTCGAGGCAGCACAAGGACTTCCCAGTTCCCCGTATTCGACTTTTGACAACATGGTCGTGAAATGGAGTCGAAACTTAACACAACCGGATGCCGATGACAGAACCTGATGCCGATGACAAAAGGGGGGCGTGCATTGTG
>Ga0209208_10001493_pt1 | contig 33100 bp, 21 predicted proteins | sample S1TSphfallax_3_FD_187694 | JGI IMG/M metagenome (GOLD analysis project Ga0209208, IMG submission 187694) | Host-associated microbial communities from peat moss isolated from Minnesota, USA - S1T2_Fd - Sphagnum fallax MG (SPAdes) (version 2) | ecosystem: Host-associated > Plants > Peat moss >...
CCCCCACACACACACAAACACGCACGAGCGTGCGTCAGTTAGTCTTGAGCTTTTGCGCACTTCTATATAATTTCTTCATCGTCTCTGCAGGGGCTCACATCTGCACAACAAGCTACCAGTGTGTGTTTGCTGCTGCACTCGTCGTCGTGATCTGCTGCAGCTCGCTGAACTCACTTCCGCTGAGTAATATTAAGTGCATAAAATTCTCTTCTTTTCTTGTCGAGAGATCTGTAGTGTATCTCGTGAATTCTCATCTCCTTGCTAGCAGAAAGCTCGGTGGATCAAGGATCCATCTCTTTCTTGGGACACAGATTCTTGCAGACAAGATTGTAGTTTCTTGAGAAGTACTGTAATTTGTGCACTCTGAAGGCGACGTTTGAGTGGGGATTATTATTTTTTTGTTTTCGGGGAGAGAGTTACTTAGTTGAAGAATTCTTCCCACATTAGCACTTGGAAAGAAGAATTATTGCCAGCATGGCGGTTACTGTTGAGGTTGAGGCGCTTCATGCAGCCGTTGAACCGATGGTGAATGAGGATTTGCAAGTGCGAACATTGTCGTCGGAGAAAAAGGCGTGGTGTATACTAGACAAGGATGGTGATGAGATTGTTTACCGGAGCTTGAAACCCTTGCCACCTCTCGCTCACTCCAATTTAGCTTCTTTCATTCTCCAGGATGCGTGTATCAAGTACGAGACAAGGACAGCAATGGTGAATGGTGCCACTGGAGACGAGTATACTTACGGAGAGGTAAGCACTAGGCACTAATCACGCATACAAACCCAACCACCCGCAGATCACAAATGTGGAAATCGGCTCCGACCTCTTTTCTCACCACAAGTATTTTCTTCTTTTGGGGAAAGGGGGGAGGGGTGGGGTGTGAGGATTTTTTGGGGTTCCCCTTGGGAGAGGGTGAAGCAGGCAACCACCTCACTAAGGCGAAGGCAGTCGCCTAGACAGCTACCTCTCAGTGGGGTTAACAATTTTTTTTTCCAATTTGTGAGATTGGTGGACTGGTGATCCTTCAGAAGAGGATTTAGCCAAGTTTGGCTACAGGCCAGAGAGCAAAGTAGAATTTCTTTGGAACCCCACTATATTCTGCTGACATCCTAGAAGCTATGGTCTGGCAAATTCAACTTTTTTTCTGCTCGAAATATGACGACTTTGTGCCATTTGCAAAACAAAACAAAACAATTTTTTTAAATTTTTTTTTAAGGATTCACATCCCTCCCTTCTTTTCTGGTTGCCAAGTGGCAATTTTTAAGCTGGAGGTGAATGGTAGTTTAGTGGTGAAGGCAGCCACCTCACTGTTACCTCAATGAAGTGAATGGTAGTTCACTAGTACCCGTCTGATCTCGCAAATTATGAGCATGCATGCATTTGAAAATCATATTCAATACGGTTGAAGAAATTTTCCTACTACTGTCGAAATCTTCTTCTGAACTGAGGTCCCAATTGATTCCTATTTATCGTAAGCTGTGCAGTTGCGAGAATGGGTGGCGAGCACAGCTGCTGGGTTAACAGCCCTTGGAGTGAAGCAGCACGATGTGGTGCTGGTTCTGTCCCCCAACCTTCCTGAGTTCCCGGTGATCTACCTTGCGGTATTGCTCCTGGGTGCCATCGTCGCCCCTTCCAATCCGCTTGGCATGGAATCTGACATCGTGAAGCAAGTGAAGCAATCCAACGCTCGCTTCGTAGTCACAGTCCCGGAACAACTGAGCAAATTCCAGACATTCGATCGTATACCCATCATTCTGATCGGTATGTATTTCTAGCTGGAGTAGCACAACGTTCAAGCCTTTTAGCTTTTGGCAAATCCAGAAAGATCGATCTGCAAAGAGTTAGAAATAATATTTAATTGTGCTGCCGCAGGTGATGAGACTGCCAGGAGCAAGAGCACCGTCGATGCTCCGATTACTCTCTTCTCTGAACTGAAGCACCTGAAGCTCGGCGCAGAAGACGCTGGAGCTGAAAATATTCCTGCGTACCCACAAACCCAGGCAAATGACACGTGCACGTTGCTCTTCTCCTCGGGAACAACAGGGCTGAGCAAAGCGGTGCAACTGACACACGAGAACTTCATCTCTGCCATCACTGCATACAACACATTGGAGCCAGGGCAGTCGACGATGGAAACGGATGTGTGTCTGGCCATCATTCCTATGTTCCACGTCTATGGACTTGGAATCGTGATGCTGGCAACACTGGAAAGAGGTGCCTCTGTGGTGATCATGCCCAGATACTCCCTTCCACAGATGTTGAGCTACATTGAGAAATATCGCATCACTGTGGCTACTATCGTCCCACCCATCATTGTTTCCCTTGTGAAAAGCGCAGAGGTGGCAAAGTATGACCTCAGCTCCTTGCGCATCATTGCTACAGGTTGGAAATCCTTTACACTCAGTCTAAGTACAATCAATCAGTCAGTCAATCAGACATGGAAGTCACCATATTTAGACACACTCCGTTCTTGGAGGTCGCCAAAACATACCTAGCAGGATTCTAGAAAATGTCTACTGTCCTCTCTGACCGGTAGTCAAATTTAGCTCTTTCCTCTTGTGGATGATGGTTGCCACTGTGGCTACATCACAAAATTGAAGAAAAGAAAACCTAAGTTGTTATACATGCAGCTTTTCTACAAGAAGAATACGAGCTAAGCTACATTGGTTAGTACTTCAGAGTTATTCATTCGATTCAGGTGCCAGTAATGAATCAAATCCCAAAGAGATCATAGATGTAATGCAGCTGTGACAAGAAAACAAGTCCACTGATGTTTGATGGGCGTTGGATTTATCCAGGAGCTGCTTCGTTGCGTCAGGACACAATGGAGGCTTGCGCAACCATGTTTCCACACTGCATTTTGCGGCAGGTACTAAACAAAGAACTTTGCAGCCTGGGGACTTTGATTGGAGCTGTTCCTTCTTGTAAGATCTTCATTTTAGTTTTCTAATTGAATTCTAGATCTGCTGTATGTACACGAACTCGTGGTTGGAAAGCTAAAAGTTGGGAATTTACGTTGTGGGTCCCAGGGATATGGCATGACAGAATTACCACTAATCTCCTTCAGTGTGGTGGAGAAAGAGCGACTGCAATGGGGATCAGTTGGTGTGTTGGTACCAGGAATCGAAGTTCGAGTTACTGATGTGGAGACAGGGAGAGCACTTCCGCCTCTTGCAAGTGGAGAGCTCTGGATCCGCGCACCTATGGTCATGACTGGTAGGTGCCCTTGAAGCCGGACCCTAAACTCCTAAATCTTCCAAACTCATGAATTCTTTTGGGCCGCAGCTGGTTCACAAATCAGAGCTTCCTTTAATTCTCCCTGGCATCCGGCTTAATCCGGAAGAATTTCAGAACATCCTTTAGAGCTAGGCCAGCTCAAATGTTATGAATGCAGAAGAATTTGCAACTTGGGTTTGAGATTTTTACTCATGAGCTAAATCTGACAGATATATTGCTTGATTTTTGTTGAAATGTTTTTCAACTGCAGGCTACCTAAACAATCCAGAAGCAACAGCGGCAACAAAGGACTCACAAGGATGGTTGCACACTGGTGATCTTGGCCATGTCGACACTAATGGCTTGCTCTTCATTGTGGATCGCTTGAAGGAGATCATCAAGTACAAGGCCAATCAAGTCGCACCAGGAGAGCTGGAATCCATCATGTTGACGCACCCAAGCATTCTAGATGTCGCCGTCATCCCGTAAGTCCCAACTCCCTCCCTTCATGCCAATTTTACCGATCTAAGGCCCTTTTTAAATTTCATCTGTGTAATTAATGCACCTCCCAAGACACTCAAGACGTTCAGAATGTTTTGAACTTCAAGTCTCAAATTTCAGAAATTTTAAGAAATGGAAGAAACTATTTTTGGGATTCAGGATTCCGGACGAGGAAGCAGGCGAGCTTCCGTGTGCATATGTGGTTAGACGTGAAGGCACAGACATCAGCGAAATCCATGTCATGGACTTCGTAGGAAAGCAGGTACTCTCCAACCCTAAACCCTAAATTTCATACAACCACACCTGCACAACATGTTACATACATACTTACTTGCTTCAATGATTATAATTCAGTTTAGTATTGACTTACATGATGATGATAATAGTAATAGTAATAATATCAGTTAGTTCATAATCTGTATACTAATGAATTGCTTCGATAAAATTGAGATTAGATGCAACTCAAATAGTTCATAGCCCTTAAAAGATTCTTGCTTCAATTGAGACCCTAAACCCTAAATCTTGATGAAATTGAGGAACTAATAAGTTGGGTCATTGCTATTGCAGGTGGCTCCCTACAAGAAAGTGCGCAAAGTGATCTTCACAGAATCCATTCCCAAGTCCACTACTGGCAAAATCCTTAGACGGGTTCTCATTGAAAGGCATCATCGCACACAATGAGTGAATGAGTCTTGAGTCTACTCGAACAAGAAGAGGCCGACAACCTACTACTGAGGGAAATAGCCAATGCCATTGTTTAAGGCAAGATGGATGGGATTGGATGGGAAGCCAACCACTAATGGAAAGCTTTCATTATTCTTTTGGAGGTCAGATAATATTATGTGCTCCATAACAGTGCCTTCATGGATGAGTAGTTAGTACTAGTAGTAGGACTGTCACCAGCTGTTGGGTGATGATTTTTCTTCTTCTCCTTCATCCACAAAGATATGCCTTCAGTACATGATGATATGGGTTTATTGGAAAATTTCCACCATCAGTCCTAACGCAGAGTTACAAGAGAGAGAGGGAGAGAGAGAGAGATAGAGAGAAAAGACAACCCCCAGAGACAGTGGAGCTCCTGTGAGTAGAGAGAAAAGAAACTTAGAAGAAAAGACATTGGATGGAGCTGACATGGCTAAGCTTAGACTCTTGGGGCAGCCCATCAGATTCATTCATCTTGTATCCGTAGGGAGCAAGTTGGAGGATTTGTGCCCATATTAGAAATTGTTGATGAAAGGCGATTTCCTTGTGGATGAAAAACTGTTGGGGCTATTTTCTAAGTTCTTTAACAGGCTTGTAAAATTGAGAAGCCTCAACAAAATTAATGGAAGCTCAATTGAGCAAACTTGACTACCTATGGAGAAAATCTGACCTGATTCTTTAGTGTGATCAAATTTGCACACTAGTACTACTAGTTAGACCTCCTAAAGAAATTCACAAGATGTTGCAGTCCACTTCAGAAATAGCAGGGTTGAGCCATGAAAGAGGGAATTGAATTTGAACCCCTGAGTGTGAATTATGATAATGCAATTGGTTCTAAGTTCTAACTAACTAAACCGATTCAACATGCAGATTACAATTTTGTTGATAAGTTAATCTGGCCTCTCCTGGCTCTTGAGTGATAATTTATTTCAGAATGCACTCACCAGAGCACCATGCAGGCTGGATTGCATGGGAAATGAAATACTTTCTCATTGTATTCCTGTCCCAGAACTAACCATGGTTAGCTTTTGTACTAAACCATCCACATGTGTCTACTTACCTAGTAGCCACCAATTACCTTACCTACTTATATACTTACCTCATTATCACTTACATTCTTTACTTAGTTACCTATGGTACTTATCCACTTACACATGTAATTGCCTAGGTAATGTGAGGTGGAAGTAGGGGGGGTTATGGGATACATTATCAAATTGGAACCCTGTTGGATTCAGTTGGGGTTTATCCACAACTGAGTCACAAGGGGTTTTGAATGGATAGTGCATGGGTTGATGCTGGTCTTATGTGATTTCATGAAAGTCCTCCTACTCTTGCTTGGTGGTATCAACAGGACCTAGGTCACTCTTTTCCAAAGTCCTTTCTTCCATTTCTAAGTCAGCCCTTTGTGGGTTTCCTTTTTATAATGTTTCCGAAGGGGTTACGTGAGATGGTCTCCTTTCTTCCATTTCTAAGTCAGCCATTTGTGGGTCTCCTTTTATAAAGTTTCCCAGGAATTGGGGTGAATCGGCCTCATATCCATTTCTAAGTCATCAACTTTGTAAGGTTCCCTTTTTATAAAGTTTCCCAGGTATTGGGCTAAAATGACGAGAACAGAGACAAGGACCTATTGCTGTTTCATGGTCAATTTTTGGGGGAACACGTTTGGGAGCTTTTTTGGACTTGAATAGTAGATTTGTTGGCTCTGCCCACATGGAAGAGACTTCTTGACTTTATTGGATTTAGGGTTTGGAGATGTTTGGTTAGGCTACAACTTTGATTCAAACCCTTGGATTTGAACTGGGAATCAATTCGTGGGTGAGATTTCGAGACCTAGTAGGCTAGCTTTAGTCTTTCAAAAATTGACTGATCCAAATTATCTAACTATGTGACTTTTGTAGTCTCTCATAGCATTGTTTGAAGTTTGAATCACTGTTAGGGTAGGTACTTGATTTTGTTGGTAAGTGTTGGCTCTGGTTTTTCAAAAGTTTAAAATTCAATGAACCTCTGATTTCAGTGTAGGGTAAAGCCTTAGGATGAGGGGATCATCATAATAAGGGCTCTCATGACATTGAGGGTTTGAAATCTGATAACTTTTCTTATTCAAGGGCTATACCCAACATAAAGACTTGGATGAAAAAGATGTGGATGGGAGTTGTGAAATGAAATTGGGACAATATTCTCAAAACAGAAAAGGACAAGATGAAAAAAATAAATAATCTTGTCTAGAATGAGAGATCCCGGTTCAAAGTGTAAGATCATGATCCAACATCATAATTTCCCTCTCACTGACTGAGTAGGAGGGAAATTATGGCCTACAATGCCCACTATTTTTAAACACAAAGTATCATCATATTTTTTTCTCTTGTATATTTTGGTCTCTCACTAGGTCAAGAAAAATCAGGTTTGTTATATTGCAACGATGTAGCAAAAACAATACTTTACACAATCTAAAAGTATTCTCTAGCTTGTCACAATAATTACCCATCAGCTTGTCCTTTCTTACTATCTTTGTTATTGTAATGTTTTTTTTTAATGTCAGTCACAATGGAGTTTTACATAAGAAAAAGGTCTATTGGCAGATCTTGTTTGTTGACACGGTAATGATATCACAAGAACAATAACTTACACAATTCAAAAGAAACTTTTCAACCTGTCAAAATAATTTCCATTGGGTGAAAATTATTTGTCAGCATTTTCCTTTTCACTGTCCTTAACACTGTAGTGTTGCCTCTTTACAGTGTCATTTTCACGAAGACGCTTTAGATATGAGAAAAATTTATTAACAGACCTTTTTTGAATTTTCAACCCCCTCTTGACCTACCGGCTTGGGGGGATTTCAAATTTAGAAAGGTTTATTGATAGACTTTTCTTTTATATGAAAAGCATTGTTGCAATTTTTCTTTCATATATTTTTGTTCTTCACTAAGTTGAAGAAACCTTGTTCACTATTGTCGCAATGATATTGCAAAAACAATAACTTACACAATCCAAAAGATACTTTTCAACCTATTAAAGAACTTCCATTGAGTGCAAGTTACTCACCAAGTTGTCTCTCCTCACTATCCCTTCAACATTATCCCTTTGCAATGTCACTATTATAACGACTCTTTACATAAGAAAAGGGTTCGCTAATAGACCCTTCTCCTATACTTTCAAAAAAACTATCAAAGCTTTACATTGTATTTTTTTAATTTTTTTGAGAACCTCAAAACCTTTGGGTCAAGTATTTAAAAAACTTGAAAGAATTGACAGTTCTTGTTGAAGAACTTCCAAAGAACCAGTGGTTTAGGGGTAGGTCCTTTTGATTTTCTTAGAACCCTGGTTAAGGGCCAAAACTGTTTTTATGATTTTTCAGAGCCTCTTGGCCATATATAGGCAAAAGGACGATTTTACCAAGGTTGCTATGGATTGCCACTTTGTCATAGTCATGTCTCAAAATTTCACTACCATATTAGTATGGCCTTCAGCAAGTGCTGAGAATTCTTTTGAGTTTGTCTGATGCTGCAGATTTTTTTGGAAAGAAGATATGTCGCAGAGTAATAATTTGTAATCATTATAGAATTGTTAAGAATTCCTTTTTAAAATCCTCAGAGAGATAAAGTGTGCATAATGACCATCAACATGTGTGTGGAACAAAGCCAACATCTTTTGGGATCTTGTATCCTTTTTCTTGAGACATTAGAGTTATCTGTAAAGTCAGGCGATTGGGGGGCAAGAACAGCCAGCTTCGGCATAATGAGGCATCAAATGCATAACTAGGAACTAAATTTTACAAACAAAATAACTGGGACCCAAACTAGTTTTTCCATCAATTTTGGTGGTAAATTGAGTTTCATCTCCTCTTTCCTTTTTCCTGAATGCCTCCACTGCTGCTACATATATTTTCACTGCCCCTACTTGTACAAGTATTATAATTACTCTTGAACCTCATGCATTAAATGCTGAGTACTTGCATTTCATACTGAGATTTAATAAAATTTCCTTACTTTGCCTATAGGAGTGAAAGAGGGCATAATGCGTGAAAGCAGAGGGGATAGGGGTGAAAGAGAGGGTGACTTTACTATGGATCCCTAAAGCTTTCCAAGTTTCCCATGAATGAAACCATGGAATGTGACCTAGTTTTTTTTGTAGTGGAAGCAGACTTGGTAAAATTGGCAGAATGATAAAAAGTTGCAAGGGTTGTTTTTGTAACCACAATAACTACTTGATGTTGCAGCAGCTCAGTTTGTAAGTATTCTGCATGTTCATATAGTTGATGCCCATAGTTTAGTTATGTTCCTAACTAAACACATAACTCCATTTCTGAAATGGAATTGCTGCAGGTTTTTTGGACGTTCTGGGACCACTGCATCTGATGCTTCCAATTGTAAGCTCAATGGCAATTTGAGGTTCAAGCTTCTGATTGGAGCCATCAGGCTCAGGCTGGGTATTGCCATCACCATCTCACTACTCTGGCAAAACCCCAATCTGGACCGCTCTAAACCCTGAGTCCTGAACACTTTCACATCCCTCACCCGTCAGGGATTAAACCCAAAAACCTAAATCCCTCACCCCAAAGTGTCTGAAATTGAAGCAGCAGTAGAGGATTAAGGTTAGGGAGAACCTGAAAGAATGCAATGTACAGACTGCTTGCTTTTTAGTAACCAAGGTTGCTACTTGGTGAAAGAAGAAGCCTTCTGCTGCAATTCCTTGAAACAGTAAATCTCAAACATCTGCTATGCATTGTTCAGCTCAAAGTTGTCAGAAGTCAAGAACCTGTCAACGGCTTGGTATATCAACTGATAACATCAGTTGCTCCCAATTCCCATCTGATCCACACATCTTACCATTCAATCCCCGCATGGTTTTCCTCCCCTGCTACAACCATGCACAGTCATAATCTCATGAGAATTTCTCACAGAGTATCAGACCATCACCTTCATCATCAATAGTGACAAACTGTCAGAAATTCACTGACTTCATCAGCTCCTGAATCCCAATGATGGATGTAGCTGAGTATACAACTGGCCAAAAATTTCAGGCAAACTGTTATACAAACATCTGCATCCTGAATTTCTGTTGCATTTCCAGAGAGCACTTGGAAGACTTGGTCATGACATTGACTAGAACTGAAGACAACTAGTTCTTTTTTCACATCAAATAGCAACAATTCCATAGTTTGAGGAACTCCAGTCGTGTTCAGTATGTGACCCTGCAAATTAAAATTATGAAGAAAAGTCAAAACATGCTGGTTTGGCTCAACAAAATGGTTTTGGCTCAGCATTTTTGCACAGTTTGCTGAAGCTGCTAAAGGGCACAGCAAAGCCTAACACTGGCTGTTGATTGGCTAGATAGTTTGATTGGTCCAGGTGGGTAGCTATGACTAGTCTCCCACCTATTTTGCAGTCCCAGTTTTAGGTTTATGAGTGAGCATGGATGTGAGATATTTTTGCAGGGTCTTATACTGAGTAAAGGTGGAGATGCTATTAGCACATGCCAAACCTGCATCTATCTGTCTGGACAATCTCTAGTTCTCAAACCTGTATGAATTTAAAATCAGTTAGTTGTCTCAAACCTGTGATTGAATATTTGGGGTGAGATCCCACTTGGCCAGAGCATAGACATTGACAGAAAAACATGGCCCCCACTGTTTTCTCCAATTGAAGGGCTCAAATGCATAATGATTCTGCCACAACAGAGCTTTGCAACCACCAAGAATAGGACATGCAATTGTGCACACAAAAATTCATTTCCACAAGACATCAGATCTGCATCCTCATGTGGATAGCCATCACAGCAAACACAAAATCTATTACAAAAACATATTGAGCTCTACTGTTGCAAAAATACTGTCAAATGAACTCATGGATTCACAAGTGTCATGGGCATTCATGTTCACTAATCCAGTATGGCTATGAGTGAACAACAAATTTATCTTATTGATCTCCAAATTCTCAAACCATTCATTCATGGGAAAGGACCCATTCGTCAGATGCATAGCCTATCTGCAAACACAGCAATGCAAGACAAAATGAATTGCAACCACAATGAATAACATTCTACCATGTTTGAACTGGTATTTCAGTGATCAACATTACCTTATCAGTCAAGCTGTTGATGAGGAACCAATGAGCCACACAGTCGGTTCATGCAGCAACACTGTTGACAGAGTGGACAAGATCATTGGAAAACTTGAGTGCAAGAAATGGAAAGAAGCCAATCAGCAAGAGGACAGAATGTTCATTAGAATTGGTAAAACTGGCTTCACCCACAATTCCTAATTTGTTTGCCAAAGCCAAATCCTTTTTCTGTTGACATTGCATAGCCATATCTATTTAGTTTGCATAATTTTAGTCTGCCTCACAGCTTATCAAATTTTCCACCTGCCTTCCCAAAGGTACCAACAATAAATATAAACATCATTTCAGTTCTGCAACATTGAACATATCATACTGACCCTGACCTGGTTGCCCAGACATCAGCATATGCTACTTGTTTCAAAAAGGCATGAAGCATAGGAAAAAAATAAATAGGAAATTTCATCAAGAGCTTCCCCATCACAACATGACAGTAGATTGCTCCAAGTTTTGAAAGTTCTTGTCTGTGGCCAATGCCTTCTACTCAAAAACAAAAAGCTGCAACTGCACCTTCACCTTCTTCACATCTAAAGGAGACCAATCAAGACTGATTGCTACAGCCAATACTCTCCTCATCCCAGGAACAATAGTCAATGCCACAAAGTACACACATATGAAACATGGGCCACAGCACACCAAGAAAAAAGTTTAACTCCTCCTGGGGTGGTGCTCTGATTCATATGTCCTGTAAGGAGAACTAGTAAGAGATTTTCATGGATCTATGAAAATCTCAGAAATCTCAGGAGTGGTAATCTATGAAAATCTCTGCCTCTCCATGCTAGTGCAAGCCATCTGAGGCTGAATTACCACTCCTGGGACTCTGAAGGAAGTTGTTCGTGAAGAGTCCACCACCTCCATCATCAGAAAGAGTAAGGCCTCCACTGTCATCCTTCGAATCCAATGACTGCAATCCACCACCTCCAATCTGTAATCCCATTCCACTACCAAGACCCATCTCCGATCCAGTGCCTGAACCTATTCCACTAGAACCAGATGTCCTGGCACCCTCAGAGCCCAGCATAAACCCATCTGCACAGCCATTCCCAGCACCAAAGCCTCCTCCAGAAGCATCCACCCCATTGACACTTTCCATTTCATGCAAGGGAACAGCAGGAGTGTGGCCTGCAAATAAACCAATGTGGCCAAAGAGCTTGTCCTTCCGTGAGAAAGTGGTTCCACATGAACACTGCCACTTGTTGCGCCCACAGTGCTTTTCATGAGTCTTCAAATCCGCAAGAACAGAAAACTTCTTTGACTTGCACTTACTGCATACCAACATCTTGGGACAATGACTACGGCGGTAGTGATTCTTCACACAAAGCATTGTTTTCAGTGGCAGGAATTTGCTGTGCTTCTTGTTTCTCTTGCACCCTGCATAAGGACAAGAGAATCGACGAGGTTGGATCACAGAAGTACCTTGAGAAGTCTTCTCAGGCTTAGCAAGGGCAGCTAGAGTCTTATACTCATCACCATGACCACGCATATGCATTCTCAAGTTGGCATCCCTCTTGAAACCCTTTCCACAAATTTCACAGAAATGTGTGTGCTCTGCCATAATTTCCATTGCATCTATTTCAACTAAATCATAGGAGCCAGGGGGCAAACTTTCACTCACTCCATCATCTTCATCTGCACCCATGCCATCATCATGTTCATCCATGCTTCCACTCATTCCTCTGGATTCATGAGGCCCAACTGTACTCATCCCCCCTCCAACACCAAGCAAGTTGTCTGCCACATCCGACATCCTGTTAACTGCCATACTCCCTCCAAAACCAAACCTATTTTCGTCTGGCTTTTCATGAGCAGCAGTAGTCATCTGGTTGTGAAGTATAACCCCTGATGGTCCAACCCCACCACTCACCTGGTGGTCTCCCAGATGATCCTGATCTGAAAGCTCTACCCCACCCCTGGATGCAGAACTAACAGCTCCACCTCCATTAGCAAACCCAAGTCCACAATTCTCCTGCCCACCTCCTCCTTGCTCACCACCATCACCATGTACCCCCAACCCTCCTGCAGTCGAATAACTATTTCCTAACATATTGTTTCCCAGCAAGTTTCCCAATGAGCTGCCCGGACTCATTCCCATCTGACAACCAAGTCCACCAGATTGTGGAACATGGTTCGAGTTAGAGTTGTCTCCTGCAGCCAAGAACTGGCTGAGCTCCAAGTCAGAGGGCTGGTGACTCTGCTGTATTAGGAGGTGTTGTGGAAGCATTCCAGTGGCTGTCCCTGCAAGCTGCGATAATATACTCATTACTGCAGTTGCTGCATGCTGCTGCATTGTAACACCACCTGCAGTGTTTGACTGAACATGCCCTGAATCTACCATGAGAGGCACCAGGGCCTGCAACTGCTGGACTTTCTGGTGAAGCACTGCAAGACCATTCATAAGTGCTTGCATAGATAACCCTCTTCCTCCTCCTCCCATGAAGAGGTTGGTTCCATTGTGTGGCAAACCATGGCTTGCCAGCTGCTGCTGTCTACCAAATTGCTGCAATTGACTGAACCCCTCACCAACATCTGGAACCTGTTCCAAGTTGTGAAACACATGTGGGTGTCCTCTATGCAGCTCATTGCCATGATCCCCAGTATTATGTGTGAGTAATTGCTGCCACAGTGACAGTGAATGTTGTTGTTGTTGCTGCTGCTGCTGCTGTTGTGGGTGCTGAGAGTGCACTTGTTGACCCTGAGACCCACAATGACAAATCACACACACAAGACAGCCAAAAGCTCTGAATCTCTAGAGGATCATAATGTTTATCACCACAATAAATAAATAAATCATTTAAAATATAATTTTTTTTACAAAAAATTACTATTCTCATTACTTATTTTATTAAGTTTATAATTTATAATTATAAATTTTATTTATTTTTAAAGAAGTGGCAAGCTCACAAATTCTATTGCCTAGTTAGCTTTTGATGGGATGAAGAAGCTCAAATTATTAATGAGGAAGAGTACCCAAACCGGAACAGAACTACACAAAACCAATTCATATCCCACCAAGTTTTTGGGAGTTAGTTTCACCTGTGAGTTGCTGCCATTCCCACCAAGCGAAAATGAAAGAGAAGCAGCAGCAGCTGCATGTACAGTCTGATTTTGGTGCTGTTGTTGTTGTTGTTGTGGCGATGCTGCTGCAGCAGATTGCTGCTGCTTCATTTGTTGTTGACCAAGACGAGTGTTTCTGGAATCTGCTTGATCCCCTCCCTGCTGCATCATGTACTAGAATCTCAGCTCCTAGATATATCTCAGCTGCTTCGGTCCACTCCCCCTCCCCTCCCCTCCGCTCCCCTTCCCTTCTCTCCCCTTCCCTTCGGGTTGCTGGTGCTCATATCTGCGAAAACTCGAAAGGAAACACGAAACCCTACAGAGGAAACAGGAAGGGGGCAATCTGCTGCGTGTCTCGGACTATTAAAAGTAAGAAGAAGATTTTCAGGCGCCTATTCCACCATTTATTCTACACGGCTTCTTCTTAAATTGCAGAATTCGGCGGTTTTTAGGTGTATTCTGCAGATTCTGCCCTATTTTTAGCAGCATAATAGAAGGCCTCTAAAATCTGGTACCTTCGACGATAGTACGAAAAACTAGGGTTTGCCAACAGGGAAAGCATTTAAAACTTTTTTTTCTCGTTTCATTGTAGGCAATGATTCGTTTTTGACAAATTTTGTCATTTTTCTGACAATTTTTTGGGAAATTTCTGGAAAATGCGATTTTCTAGAGACTGTACTAATTTTTTTAAATTTTTTTTGAGAAATTCGCCAAAAAAACTTATCACAAAATCCACGGAAAAAACCCTTTTTTTGTAGGTGGGGTCCTTCTTTTCTTTCCTTGGTTGTGAGGAGATAATGGAGACAATGAACTTAGCAACCCAAATTGAGTGCAGGGGTTTCTTTTTTCAATCTTGTGACGTAGGTGGATTGGCAATAATCCTCCACAAGAGGACATAGCCAAATTTGGCTAGAAGTCTGAGAGAAAAGTAGAATTTTTTCAAACCAAACTATGTACATTACAAGAACATATGGTCTAAATATGGCAAGTTCAACTTTTATTTGTTTGAAATATGGTGACTTTGGGCCTTTTCTCCGCAAAATCCTTTAAGCAAGTTGTATGCCCTTTTATTTTGTCACCAAATGGCAAAACTTTGTCCAAAAAAAAACCCTATTTGGGTGCTATGTGTGTTAATTCCCATTAGGACTTATTGATCTAAAGTCTGTAAACTCTTTCTTGAAGAACCAAATTGATGATTTTTCTCTTAGTTATGGACATGGGGTTACTTAATTTCCAGGTACTTTTTTCTTTTGTCAAATATTTTCACTCCAACATGCAAGTTACTCTCTTTCATAGGATTTTGTCTATAGTCTAGGGCATTTGGTCTACTATCAGGTTTCAAATGAATCTTTCTTTATAAAAATGATACCATATTATTTCATAGTAGTGAAATTTTGGATCTACACTTGCAATTTTAAAAGTTTGAGATCACATTAGAACACATATTAAAGTTTATATGTAAAGTACTGAGGATTCAAGGTTTTAGTCTTGTTTTAGTCTTGTTGAAACAGAGCATGAGAGGCAGGATGAGAGATTGACCCAAACATACTAAAATAATAATGAATCAAACTCATGTGACCACCAAAATCAGTGGTCACCAAAGTTTGATATTGTGTTTTGTTGCATACTTGTAATTTTTTATTTTTTATTTTTTGGGTGCAATGTGTGATGTGCAAAAGAACATAAGCAAAACAATTTCCAAGGTGAGGTTTGTATTTGTGAGCAAGATTTCCAAGTGAATGTTAGCAATATTTTGTTTTGTGTTTATTATATATATTTTTTGGGAGTAAACAATTCTTGTGGGTTTTGCACTTCTTTTGTGAGTAATTCATTCTTGTTAGCTATGTTTTACAAACAATTGATTTTTGTCATGGTGTGCATTGGAACTAGGCAATGAACAATTTGTGTGTAGAAAAGAAACATGAACATGATTTAAGTGTCTATTGATGACTTGTAAATGAATGTGTCGAACTTTTTTATGCAATTTCTGTGTCCTATGTGTTTGTGATTTGTTTGCATATGAAGAGGATGAACATGATGTATGTGCACATGTCAATTTGCTTTAGACAAATGTGTCAATTTTTTTGGTGTGATTTTTATCTTTGATGTCTTCCTTTGTTTTTTTAATTTGGCAAAATCAAAACAAATGAGGAATGCAAATGGAACTTCTAATGTCACACTTTTTTAATTCACATTTTTTTTTCCATACTTTCATCCTAAGATTTGACATTGATTCCCTAGTGGGGTGACTTTAAGAATAGCTCAAAACTTAAGATGAAAAGGCAAATGCAAGCCCAACTCAAGTCCATAGACAAGGTGATTTTATGAATAACTAAATTGTCCCAAATATTTGTACTGTCATAACTCCCTCACATTGGTATGTTTTGAACATACAACCCCCTGTTCTTTTAACTCTTGTTAGACATGTCCAACAAGTTACAAATCACATGATTTGGAGGTGATTTGATCCCTTATCACCTTTGAACATCTAGAACTCCCAAGGAGTGATGACTCCCAAAGTGAGAATTCATTTGAGAATTCTAGGAATGCCTTTCCTTGATTCCCAAATGCTCACATTTTCATGTGAAAAAATGTTACACTCACCTTGTGTCTTGGCTTTGCTTTCAAATCCATCTTTTGAAGTGCCTTCACTGTTTTGGTTGTGAACCCAAGGCCCTAATCACAGCATGTTTTGTGAGGATTGCAAACCACAAAAACTTATTGCCATTTATAATTTGATGAGTTTTTTGATGATTCCCTGTTTATATTAAACTCACTAGATTCCAACAATAATATAAAATTGTCTCTGGCATGAAATCCATGAACAATTCAAAACTAGAGTGGTTGTGTGTAGGCCAGTATTCAAAATCATTTTTACATTATCATGTCACAACAACCAAGATCACAAGGCTTTCCAAAAGGGCCAATACAGTTAAGAAATTTGATTAATTTTGATTGGCAGATCACAATTATTGATTGGCCTATGTGGTGAGATTTAATTAATTCCTTGCCCTACACTATCCAATATTTCACCCTTCATGTACATTTTTTTATTATTACTTTAATCTTCCTTTATCCTACCTTGATATGAAGACAGCATAACGATGCCCAAACACATTTTCAAGTAGATCTAAACAGAAATGCTTGCACAACAGAAAAACACAGTCGAAAGAGATTTTTCTGATACAGGCAGGCAAGTTGCACAAGCTTTTATCATCTTCTTGCTCTACAAGGTCCCAGAGCCTGACAACTGAATGACTGCTTTATGTAGTAATATATTGTTGGGTATAATCCCACTATAATGTAAACCGCACATCCTAACAAACTCACCTAGACAAAGAATGATGTACAAACCTTATGCAGGAAAACACTCTTGTCACAACTCCTCATGCAACGCTCAATTGTTGCCATGTTGCTCTAAAACTCAAAGATCCTAAAACAGAATTTTATCACTATGTCAGTACAACAGGACACGCTGGATCTCTCATGCATATGCAGCCAAAATAAAATAAAATGTGTCCATGCTGCAACTCCTTTTTCATCCCATCAGTTTTCAAGTCTGTAAGTTGAATCTCCTAACTCTTCATCAAACCCATTATGTGTGGCCAATTTGGCATTCTATGTTGAAGAAGGTTCAATTTCAAGATACAAAGCACACCAAGGAATGAGCATCATCCTATGCAAATTATACACCTAGCTCACCTATGTTGATGAAGAGAGGTGGAATACTCATACCAAACTTTGTACCTGTATAAAAATGAAGGCGAAAGGCACTCTTCTCCTCAGCACCATATCAAGGGTTGACTATTATATCCATTCATCACCGTGAGTACAAAGCACACAGAATATGCCTCAAATCTTACTCGGGTTCCACGAACACCTGAATTAAAGTAAATCAAGAAATTGCCACAGGCAGGTTTGAGACACAGATAATGCACATAGTCCTTTTAAGTTCAGCTTGCTTACGCCAAGCTGTTCACACTCTTCTCAAATTCTCCTTTATTAACAAAAGTTCACAAAAAAGGAAGTACACAAACAGCTACATGTGCAGGGAGATGAAACATGCACACCTCAGTGGCTAGAAGAGTGTCATAGGGCTTGCCATCTCGAACATCCATCACAGCAATTCCTGTGATTTTCTGCACCCCTACAGCTGTTGCAACTAGACTCTGCACCATATTGCATTCCTAAATTTAGTGGATGCTTGACAACTTCCTCCTAGAGCAGGTTCATTGTTAGGGTGAAACCCACCCAGCACATCAGTGATGGGCAATAACAAGGGCAATGCTGTACAGCAAGCAACCACATCAAGGGCTCTCCAGCTAACAAACATGAATGCAACAAGAGATAAAACTTATGCAAAGCAACAGTGCACACCAAGAGAAGATGACATTGACCACATCTAAGGAAATCCAAAGGTGTGAGCAAAGGTCTGACAGTCCATAAAACACTAACATGAGGGGAAAAACACACAAAATACCCACTTAAAGGGCAAAATGCACAAATTGATGATAGAGGGTAGAATGAAATAAAATAGATGACAATTTACAAGAAAGAGCTCAAGAAAAAAGACCAGATTGAAGTCTGTTGAGGCAAAGGGCTCCAACTGAGGCACAACCTGTATTGCAACCCAACCCAAAGTGCATCTGACTAAAATGCCACATTATGGACAATTCCAACTGAAACAACACCTTACTGAGCAGAGGAACCCAACTTATTTCTGACACCAACACCAATGTAGTCCTTGAAGCATGCAAGTCATTGCTACCTGACACCTGTGTACAACTGAATGGTTTAAAGGTACAAACCTTGACAACAAGAACTAACCAGGACCTTTCACTTATTTGAGGCATTGAATACCACCATTCCAGACTATGGAGATGCCATCAACAGAAAAAGAGATGGAGCTAACCATAGTCCAGAGGCCATTCACTACAATTGCCCGGGAAACACCCTGTGCGTCATCCTGAGACATGGAGATTTGCAGGGGTCCAATGTGGCGGTCTGTTTGGTTGCTTACACTCAGCCGCACCTGCACATTGCACACACTTGAAGGTGAAGTTACAATACATTGAACTATCAGAGATGGCATGGAATTCTCAGCTTCAGCCAGCAATCAGATCTTCAAGCAAAGGAAATTGACAGAGAGATGGACCTAACCAGAGCCCTGTCATCTATAACATGTAGCCCATAAACAGTACACTGATAATTTGAACCTGAACTCAAATCACTAACTCAACATGACAAAGAGTGGAAAAGCACTCAGAAACTTATGTACCAGGAAAGGTCTCTCAAGAAGGACACGAGAGGGCAGTTCCACAATATGTAAATTCACCTCCTTTCGTGCTATGGGCTGCACAACAAGCAACACTTAGGCATACATCTCCAATAAAAAAGTAATTAGTTCTGCTTACAAGAGTGAGTGACCATTAGCAAAGAATGCAATATGAGGATGTATCCATCCCGATCTTGGGGTTAATTTGTTCTTTAAAAACCTCATAATGTACATACAGGGAAGCAATGTCAATCCAGTACAACAAAGGATGGACATTGGACTCCATGAGATAATGTCAAAAGCAAAATCCTGTGACCCCTCTTTGCTATCTGAAAAATGGGAGGACTGCACAAAAGAATGAGAGAGGAACCAGGCCATACTTCAACAAGTTTGAAAAAAGAGCCATGGAAGTGTGCCAACATGCTTGATTGGTATGGGACTCAACAGACTGACTGGTTGATCAGAGAACTTCATGGCCATGCCTACGGAAGGACTACCAGAGAAAACAAGATCAGAGACAGATTCACCAGAGTTCTTGTTTGAGGACTGACATTGCCAAGTATCTGTTGTGTCTGCAGACGACCAGGCTCTCCAAGAGTTGTACGCCACATTATTTCTAGCTTGCCGAGAGTATTACTACCCTCTGCCTTAGCTACTGTAGGTGCACCTGAAGGTCTCGTTAACTGGTATAGAAAGTGCCGAATCCCCCCATTTGCTTTTACTACTTTGATCTTCTTCAAAAGTCCACTGCAATCAAACAGCTGAGAGTTTAGCTTCATGACTCAATAATGTACAACTGAATTATCTTTATCCCAACAAAGTACAAGAAGATCACTGACCAAAGGACCTGTATAACTTCTTCGTTTGTCAAGCATAAACTCTGAGAAGGAAACTCAGCAGAAGAGCAAAACATCACCTCAAAGGACCATCAGAATCAGTATCATTTTCATTTTCCACCTCCAAAACAGTTGCAGTCATAGGTGGTTGGGGCTCAAACCGCACATGGTCCAGAAAGAGAAGAGATTTGGTGCTGTTCTCTATGCATGCCTCCAAATATGTGGTCTCCTGTGGTAGCCATGCATTCATAAGCAGTAACCTGCCTTTAAGCTAAAACTTATTGGGATTGGTTTCCAGAAATCCACGAGTTCTGAGTTCAGGTGGCTGTGTTGAATCTCAAAAAGTGGTCGTGCCAATTTGACACTGATAACAAAGTAGGAAAATCATGAGAAAGAACACAAGGAAGAAGGAATGCATCCCACCTTTACTGTCCGCACCTACAAGAACAAACACAACAACTCCCTGTTTAGTCTGACTACAACAAACAGATACAAAAATATGTGACACAGCTACCAGCATTGGCAAATGAAGCAGCTACCAGAACTACCATCTTGATCCAAAAGGACCATGTGAACTAATTTTCTGGAAAAGCCATAACCTTGGTTCGGACTGAGAGGGGATTTGAGGCCATGAATTTGAAGTACTGTGGAAGGTATTTGCGTTCTCCATCCCAGTCAGTGTAGACTGCCATGCATACCAGTCTGAAATACAGAGAAACAGTTGCAATCACCATTTCTCTTACTTCCCCTCACTCATAGTGTGAAGACCACTCCAAACTAGATGGATAACCTGATGCTTGCAGACTTTCCTCTCTTGCTCTAAGCATCCATGTGAAGGTTTTCATGCAAATCCACTGACAGCTCTTTGAAGCACACTAGCTTGGCTTTGGCTAAAAGGAACAAACTCCTGGTGGTTCATAACATGCCATCAAATCAAAACTTTCAGGACTCAAAATTCCAATGCACAATGCAAAACAGATTTGCAAATATCAATGGTCCAAAAACTTGTCAATTAATATGGTAGGATCACTTCATCTGCATCCAGACAAAAGATGAACAAGTGAAAGGATACTTCTAGAAACCACCACAGCAACTTCCAAAAAGAACAGAATCATAGTTTTATTGTGTTAGGGACGTTACGTGTGAGGTCCAAGTTCTTTGATATCATGCTCAATGATGAAGTCATGGCGCCCACCAGCACGGATATAATCCATGGGTGCCTTTGTGCTGTCAGCTAATGTCAAACGTTGCCGTTCTGTTTGTAATTCTGCCTGCACTCAAAATTCAGATTTTGTGAGAAGGACCTTGTCTTTCTTCCAGCCAAGGTTTCAGTCACTGAAAAAAAGGAGTCATGACAGAGAGTCTAGAGTGTTTGAGAATTACCTTAATTCCAACATCTCGAACATCATGAGTTGTATGATTGCCAACACTTATGTAGCTGCAGAATGACTCACCCAAATAGATTGATCTGACAGTTCAAACCATGCTTCAAATTTAGTGCTTCAATTCCACCCAAAATGGACACTAAAATGCAAGTATGTGCATGGAAGTTCAGTCAAATATTTTTTCTGATTGGAAAAACTTTGATCATGTTCAACCCAAACTCCTCACTTGAGAAATACTGCTTGAACCATAAAGTAGCAACTACTGTCTGGTTGTTGCTTCAACAATTCTTGAGCTTAAAAGTCTGTACAGAACAGATTCCAAGTCTTGGCCAGGTCCCAACCATTGCAAAGGCAATAGGATCAATCAGATGTACCATGCTCTTAACCTAGTTCAGTTCAGGCAGGAGAACCTAAACACCGGGTAGTAGTCATGTATCACATATGCAACCCTGCTGCCGCAAGTTCTTCTACAGATACTAACTATATTCTGCTGTACATCGTGTAATCAAATCACATGTAAAAATGGGGGCTGAGAATCTACCAAACATGCAATTGCGCTGCTCTTGGATGCAGCATTCTTGAAAGCTGAAAACCTAGGGTTCCGTGACTGTCCCAATTTACCACAACATTCTGCGAATTCGCAGCGTTTCTGCAAGCATTTCAAGGGCCACAATCCATGGAAAGACCTCCGTACCTTACCATCCGAGTATTCATGTCTAAAGAAATACTGAAACCCTGATTCTCGCACTCGATAATACAATGCCACACTATAAGAGAAAAAAACTCACCCAAACGACTGCGGGAGGACCAGAAGGCCAGAGAGACCCAGGGCATCGATGGGTCGTTCCAGCTCAGTACGCTTCCAATAGACGCCCTCTCTCTCCCGCACATCCAACCCAGACAACAGCCCGTGGTCTTCCTCGTAGGAATCCTCCCCCTGGACGAGATCCCCGGGGTCGAACCGCAGCCCTAGGTCCACTTGCAGTGCAGGCCGACACAGCCGCATCACTCGGAACGCCAGGGAGTGACCACCCCCTCCCTGCCCCGAACTCATCGCCTCCCCAACACTCCCAAAATTCTACAACCACCTCAGATTTCTCAACGCACTAGGCTGCTCTTCCCAGAAAACAGACGCGCGCACAGACGCACACTTCCATGTCTTGCTCGCGGTCCTCCAAACCCTAAACGGATGAAATGGCGAATTTTCATCCGTTTTAGGATGCTGATTGGATGCATTTTCTTTTATTAACATTATAATTATCTCAAATTAATTAGCATTAATATTAGATAATTTAGATAACTTTTAAAGGTGCATTCACACTTGGTGCTAGGGACTCTAAGGTTGAGTAGCCTAACACCATGCTAGCCATTTAGGACTTAAAACTTAGTTACCATGAAATTTTTATTTTAAACTAACATTCACTTAACATTAAGCTATGGCCCATTTCAGATTGGGTGCCACCTAGGATGCCACCTAGATTTCCATTTCACACTGACTTAACATCAAGTGTGAATGCACCATTAGGGTAATGCCCAAGGAGATGGGGGTTCCCCAAATAAGTGCCCTCTTACTCCACCCGGGGGTATTACCCCATAAAAGGACCTACAAGGGGAAATAAATAAATAAATACATAAATAAATAAATAAATAGTTTCCAGGTGTTGGGTATCATAGGGAATAAAAAAGAATTGTGAGCAAGAGTTTGCTTTTTAAAATGCATGCCTTTTGTGAACAACAATCTTCACTATGTAAGGTTTTAAACCTCCAAATACATTATTAGAAAATTTCTCATATGTCTTTATGATGAAGAAATGTTGTATCCTTATAACTTTAGTATTTGCACAAAAGAGTTTTAATTTGAGATTTGTAAAATATTTCAAGAAATTTCCTAATATTGGAAGGGCACAAATAAGAGGCCTTTTATAATTTGTAAGGTGCATTTCACTCATATCATCTTGCCCTAGGCCCAATATTTGGAGAATGCTTTCACTTTTGGGCCTTATTTTATACACACTAGTTTTTTGCACCATTAGTTGACATTTCAAAACTGTCCTTTGTCGTTGATTCAAGATGTGAATCAAATTGCATGTAGGAAAATGGCTTTAAAAGCTAAATAGGGCACCAAATTGTAGAAACGTGAATATACATTCATACATAATGACTTCAATGGACGTGCATAATGTATTTCTAAGGCATTTTATAAGATGCATTCCCTCACCAATATGGAGCAAAAGGTTTCCTATAATAAAATAGAGAATTTTTTTCATAAGCTAATCTAAACCATTGTTATTATGTAAAGAAAGTTTGTGTATGTGTATCTAAACGTTTGACGATTATGCAAGGCAAAGGCATTGACAACAATGCTTTCCCCTTATACTTTCAACCCTTTCCATTAGTCCCTATCAAAAATGGTCACGAATAATGTGAAGAATAAATAATTTTATGAGCTCACAAGATTGTTAAACATGTGCAATTGAAAGTAGTGAATTAACAAAAGAATTTACGTTTCAGAATCATTGACACATTTTTTTCAAGAACGAATTTTTTTTCATTTTGTTCCTTGAAATTAAAAAGAAAATTTGTTTATAAATATTAATAAATACAATGTCAAATGTATGATGACACACCAAATTACAAAGTAAACCCAAGGTAAGACACAAGTTTTTTGCATTTCTTTAGTGGGCCATGCCTTTAGAAGAAGACTAAGAGTTCTCTAAATAAATAAATAAATAATAATGACAAAGTTGCAAAACATAAATAATTAGTAGACATACTAAAACCCTGTGACCAAAGGAAAAAACTCCAGATTAATTGAAGATTATTTAATGTCAATTCAAGAATCTCACAATTAAAAGCAATAATTTTATTTTCATTTTATCTTTTTTTAATTTTTTTAATACATAACCTAAATAAAAAAAAATTCAAAGTGATAGATAATGTAATGTAATACTACATATTTTTGTATATGGTGTAATGCATGATGCAAACATGTGTATCAAACAATTTTATTTTTTTCAAAAAATTTAATAGTTACAAAATTTAACAAGTACAATGAGTGAATGAATTTATATTCATATAATACTAATAAACCTAATTCATAATTACATCCATGATTGGGTTGGTAGTTGTTTAAAACATTGTATGATTATATTATTGTATAATCTAGGACAAAAAAATATAAAAATCAGCATTTGACAAAAACGAATCACTAGGAAAATAAACAAACAAAAATGTTGTTTCTTAATATTATGAACACCTTGAATGAAATCTTTGATATAAGCCTATGATGTTATTATCACATTTAACTTCCAACTTACTAAAATTAACTCAAAAAAATTCAAAGCTTGCATTTTAACAATTTGATTGGCAATATGAACTTTCTTTTTTTCATCATTAGGAATAGGATTATTTGATATACCCCATATATTTGTGTATATTTTTTACAATTATCTTATAAACCTTGTTGTTTACAAACCGACAAAACAAAATTGGGTGAAAATTTTGTTGTTTGACAAGAAAAATAAAGAGGTTACAAATCTTACAAATGGTTTTTTTGAAGAAATGGCCCAAAGTAACCATATTTTTAAATGAATTTAAACCATAACTTCTAGGATGTCCCAAGAATATTATATAACATGATTCCAAAAGAGAGTCTAATTTGTTTTATGATTTGTGGCCAAATTTGGCTAAATACTATTTTGGATTATTGCCAATCCACCTACTTCGCAAATTTGAAAAGAAAACCCTTAATTCAAATCATAAAAAAAGAAAGCAAAAAAACTATTTTATTATTGTGGTTAAATAAATGAAGTTTTTCTTAAAAGTTTATTCCACCATTTGGTGGTTATCATTTATTGAACTTGGAACTGGTCAGTGAGGGTAGGGTATAAATATGCCCTTGATTAATGGTTCTCAAAATCAATAAATTGGTTGTGACCCTTAACCAAAGGTTCAAAAAAACCATAGAATTGTGTTTGATCCTTAGTTGAGGTTTTTTTAAAAAAAATTAAAAACATGTCAAAGAACTTGCATTAAACTATGTTAAGCCTTCCACATATGTTAAGTCAGATTTGTAGTAGGTACTGGGAATTAAGTAGAACAGTTGTGTGCACATTTGAGAGAGAACAATAACACATTGCTACTTTTAATTGAGAACATTAGGATGACTCCATTTTACAACACAAATTTTTTTAGTCAAACAGTGTCAGTCATGTTGCCATATCTTCATATGGTGTCTATATATGTGTACATCCTTCCTTAAAATTATGGTGACTAATTTTGTATTTGATCCCTCACTATTTTTGGGAGGTTCATATATCTATGAATATAATATTGTACATCCATTGCAATTACACATCAAAATAAGCACCCAATGATTGTAGGACCTAATGAATGGTTTCATCTTTGTTCACTTACTATAAATGTCAAATGGCAAGAATTCAAAATCCTCTCATTGAACAATTTGTCCACATTTGGTCAATGTCAAAATCACAAAAAGTTCAAAATCCTCTCATTATGTTTTCCTACACACCTACACGCAATTTATGGGAAGATGAATTAAAAATGCCACAAATCATGTTTATAAATAAGCAACAACAACGATTTACGAATAGAATAAGACAATGAGCAGCAAATGATCAAACCCTAATGGCAACCACAAAAGAAAAGCACATATAAACAAATTGTGAATTAAAGAAATTTCATAATCATGCACACATCAACTTGCCTTGCAAACTAGACCTTCAAAGAAAGACCATTCATTGTTTATGCATTGACGTTCATTTGATCCAACCTAACTCTATCTAGCTCCATAAAAGAAAGGTACTCATTTTTCCTATAGGTTCTATTCAATATACCCAAGTCAAATTCATTGCAAGTTCATTGTATCTAAGAGGTACAGACCATTGGAAGCATTTGGGCTTTGGATATACAAAGGGCTATAATCTTATGTAAATTATCTTATATTCTGAAACATTTTCAAGGGCAACTTTGTTGAAATGCCACACCTACAACTTCTATAAACTTCTCCTTTCTACAACATAACATATGCGGAATGGTTTGAGAAAGAACTGACTGAAGTAGTGCCCAAACAACAGACAACACAATACATCAAAACAATAAAACCAAAGCAAAGTTAATCTATAACATCAAAAAATCAGAAATTCACATATCTATACTTCTTTGTGGTTATATGCCATGTGTGGTTATATGGGTGTATAATAGGATGATCATACACTCATTTCCATGTGCAACATTTTTTTATGCAATGTTATACATGAAGAGATGGGGGCTCCATAAGCTTGAACAAAACCACTACAAGCTTGTTCAATTGTTGAAGCCTTTTATTGGCATCAAGACCAACATTGCAAACATTTGTTAATGCACACATCTACTTCATGCCACACTGTGTGAGTGGTCCACAATGTAGTTCAAATTTGCACACTTGCATCCAAAATGACAAAATCAATCCTTATGAGCCAAAAACAACAAATAGGGCCATGGAATAGAGCTAGCCAATTGAATTACAAGAAACAAAGTTGGAGCAAGAATGATTTGATCTCAAATGTTTTAGTCAAATAAATTTAGACAAACTCTAGTTCCATAAATGTGTAACTACAAACTCTTCTATGAACTATGCATTTCACAACCTTGCCATGTTATTGAAGCAATCCTAGTCATCCACTAAAACATGCCTAGTGAAATGTACAACACGTAGTTTGGAAGGGCTAGCTTCACTACCAAAGGTGATTGCCAATGATTAACTAGACACTATTGTAAAGGTGCATGCAATCTAGGCCATTGTGTTCACCAACTATACCCTTGTTTTTTGCTTTCCTTGTTGATTGATCCCTCTACAACCTTATGGCACTTATGCCACAAATGAAATAGATCAACATCATGATGGTGCCTAGATTTGAATTCTCCAAATTATGTGCAATATCATCATACATGAACACAATAATGAATCAATAGGGGTCGTGACAAGATGAAAGTTCTTTAATCAAATATGAGAACATACAATCAACATAAATGGATTGATCAATGAATAGACGATGAAGAACTCAATTTCATGTAAAAACATAACCCAACATATTGATCCATTAATATGTAGTTTCAAAGTGTTCAATCATGTAGTGAACCATGGATTCAAACTAACCAAAATCAACACAACAAGATATTAAACCATCATTTATAGACATAACATAAAGTTGAATGACGTGAATGGACTTACCAAAAAATTCAATCGTGATGTTCATAGTTCAACAAAAAGAAAGTAGTGCAATTCCATATAATTTTATTAGGGGAATGGTCTTGCAAAATACTCAATGAAAAAACAAAGGAAAAATAGGTTTTTTTCCTTTTCATTTTCTCTTTCCTTATTAATTTCAAATCAAAACATTGAACCTAACATGATGAAACATAAATATCAAAGAGGATGTAGATAATTATGAAATTAAAAAACAAATCAACCCAGCAACAATCACACGAAACCAACTATACTAACAATCTTGAAGTTGTAAACCATGCATTCTCCTTTTTTAAAACATATCAATGACATAATACCTCCTTCATAGCAAGATAACAAAAACACCAAAAAGCTTATAAAAGGAGGCAATGATGTCAAGGGTAGTTGACCTTATGCAATGGAACAAAAATTTGATCCATAAGAAAATGACAAAATTTTACAACTCCTCCACTCATTACTTTTGATTGATTGATTGTTCTAAAAAAACCAATATCATATATGATTGATTATTTAAAGAATGAAGCCCACTTTTAGGTTAATATTTGGGTTGTTGATCCTTTTGCAAAAATGTAAAAGTGAGAAAATAGTTCACCTACGCCAATGGGATTTTAATGATTTGATGAATATTTTCTTGACAACATTAAATAAAGATTTTTCACTCAATTGGAGATGTCAAATCCTTTGGTTGAATATAGATATTTTTCTTGATTTCGAAGAAATGTAAAAGTCATTCTTGGTATTGTAGTCCCTCCTCCCCAATCCCTTCCTTCTAAAGTAGTTTCCCTTAAAAACAAGGTCCAAACCCAAATTGATCCACTAAACAATTACATTTACACTATAGTTTGCATGTTTTTTTGGATATGTTCACAACATTTTTACATTGGTTTAAGGTTAAGGTTGTATTCAAAAGCATTTTCAACTTGGGAGTGGCAACAAGTTGTGTTTGTTGGGTGAAAGTGTTTTCATTTTTTGCTTTGAGTCCATATGTTACAAATTATGAAAAAAAATTGGTTTTTTTCTTATTGTTATTGTTTTTTTTTTTTTTTTTTTTTTTTTTTTTTTTTTTTTGGAAGATCCCAAAGGTGTTTTAGAAGGTCAAAGTTTGTTTGTAAATGTATGTTTTTTTTTCTAGCTTGGAAGTTGTGATGGTGAGGTTGCATTTGGAATTTATGCACAGTAAGGGTGCATTGCTTTTTTAACTTGTGTGTGAGATTGCAAAGAAGAAAGACTAATTTAGATTGCTTAAGGTAAGTACTTTGGAAAAATTATTTATCTTTTTGTGTTTTTGGGTGTTACAAGAGTCAAGATCATGAGCATGAGTTTTTTCATGTGTCTTTGCATGGATGATGGTTGCCAAATGATAAAAAAAATAAAATTGGTTTGTTATTGTTTGGTTTTGTATTTTTTTTTGTTTCTGTCATATATTTCTTTTTACACTTTTTAGTCTTTTCTGGTTTTTTTGGGAAATTTTTAATTCTTTTTTTAATTTTGTTTTGAAAACAATTAATTATGTTTTTAATTTTAATTATTGTCAATGTTTGCTTCATGTGTTGTTTCTTGTGTTTTGTGTTTTGAAGTTTTTAAAACATGTTTTGGTGTTCTATCATAAAGTAGCTTGAGTGAGAGAGCTTGTTTGAATGAAGTTTGTTTAAAAGTGTTTGTTGTTGTTTTAATTTTTTTTTCTTTTATGTATTTTATGTTGTATTATTTTCTTTTATTTTTTTAGTCTATGATTTTGAAATGGGTGCTTGAAACTTTTGAATAAAAAAATATGTTTCATAATTTAATTTAATTTTTTAAAGATAGTTAATTTATTGTTCATTTTTGTTATTGCATTTTTTATGCAAGCCTTTGTAATTTGATCATGTTTGGATGTTTATAAGACAACCATGTATTCCAATTTTAATAATAGTGTAAATTGGAAAAACATATTTCAAAAATTTAAATCCTCTTTCACATAATTTAATTTCAAAGTGTTGCTCTATAGAAGAGGGGAAATGTTAATGATGGAAAAAATCTGGCACCAAATGATAGGTATTTAGAAATTAGAGAATGTTGAAAAAAGTTAAATATTGGAAATTAATATTCAAAAAGATTATTATTGCATAGTAGCATTGTAAAAATATTAAGATTTTATGTACATGAAAATTGTTGGCATAACACCATTTTTATGATTTATGCCTTGCATGTTGTTAGATTTTTTAATTGTTTAAAAATTTATATTGATGTCTAGGATTTGCTTGAAAAGCTAAAACCCACATTAAAAACAACATTAAGATAATATATGTCTATGCTAATATTTGTAGTTAAATAAGTTGACAATGTTTTCAATAATTTTATAAGGCTAGTTATGTAGTGTTGTATGCATGATTTTTGTGATGTGTCAAAATGTATAGCTTAAATTGGGATGCTTGCATCTTGGTTTAATTTTTAATTTAATTTTGGAGTGTTTTAACAAGATTGGACATTAATATTGTGTGTTGTTTTTAATGTTTAGACAATGTTTAATAAAAACATGGTAAAGTAGACCAAAAAAAGCAGTCCACTCAAAATGCAATAATTTTTTTGGTTAACATGAACAAGAAAGTTAAATCAAAAGCAAGTATGTAAACTTAGGAATATAAGTCCATATCCAACTAGATTGGGTTTATGGTAAGTTGAATGAAAAGTTTTAAAAAATTTAGTATGATAAAAATATGCAATAAAATTGTTTAAAACTAGTTACTAAAAATAATGTTTCAAACTTACATTTACCTTAATATTTTGATAGAGTATGATTATAAAATGGAAATTTTTTAAATACATTAATACATTTTACCCATCCATCAATTTGAAAATATCAAAAATAAAATTAAAATCCTACTTTCATCTACTTGAAACCCATTTTTCTAAGGTTAGAGAAAAAGAAAAACTAGATTGTATTTTTTCAATTTTATTTAAATGCAATTTAAAGATGTGTTTATTGAATATTATTATGATAAAGTGAAAGATGATTCTCATGTTAATCAATGATTAAAATATTTTTAAAATTTCAATATATCAAAGATTATTTATAATTAATTGTCATTTCTTTGACAAAAAACAATATTGACTTGTTTATTTTACCATGTTTGCTGGTAACCTCAATTTAAATTAGGATACCCTTTATTGAAAATCTAGTTCATGTGATAGGACACTATTTTTAATTTTAATAGGCCACTATCATTATGCTAAAACATGGCATATATGCCTACATCCATCATTAGGATTGTAATCATAAGTGCCACAGATAACTACATGATTAATTAGACAATATGGATACTTTAGTTATCCACACATCATACTTTTGTCCTTAGACATAAATTCGATTCATGACCATGATTGTAGTCATATATGCCATATGATTCTATTCATATCATTGAACCTTGCCTATTGGATCAATGTATTAAAATAATAATAATATATATCCATTATATATAGCCATTTGTCACATCTCAAAACTTAAGCTAGGTAGGCTATGTGACCTAGTTTAATTTATATAATCTAGGTAGCTTAACTTACCTAATCTAAATCACTTAAATTAAAAATGTGGGCATACCCTAAACAATTTAAGCTAGAATAACCATGTAAACTACTTAGCTTAAATTAAGGTAGATAGGTTTCAAAAGTAAGGATTTGAACCCTTCACCTTCACATTGAAAACTAAAATCGTTACCATTGCACCATTTCTTTTATGTAACATAGAATGTAACGACATTTAAATATATATATTTTCCTAACCTACTTAAGTGACCTATTCAACTTATTCTAGGCTACCTAGGGGTTATTTAGGCTATCTAAGGGTTACATAAAGTACTAATGGCCTACCTAAGGGCTATTTAGACTACTTAGGGGTTACATATGGGCTATTTAGGTTATCTAAAGACTTACCTAAAGGCTACTTATGGGCTATCTAAAAGTTACATAAGCAATAAAGTCACCTCTAAGAGATACCTAGGGGGTACTTAGGTTATTTAGTGGTTATCTTTAATACTTAGGGTTACCTAGGCTACTTAAAGTCTATGTATAATGTTCTATGGGCTACCTTGGGGTCATTTGGTCCTATTTAGGGTATACATGCATGCTTATGTAAGGGTTACATAAGCTACATATTATAATAACACATAATCATATATTTAAAGTCAAAAAATTTAGAAAACAATTTCCTATCTATGCATTAATTCTATGATTGTTTATTTACAAGCTTTTTATAGCTACTACCTTCCATTTCATTTTCCCTTTATTGATAAGTATTGATTTCAAATTGTAAATTAAATGAAACTTTTGTTTAACCACCTCGAAGAATATTTTTAATTGTGTAATTGTATTTACGTTAAATAAGTTTATGCATAGAGGTAAAAAAATGGCAAATACAATGACATAATTACTTTTGGTCACTAGTCATATTTTGTCCTTATCATAGATGTCAAGTTTTGGCATAGTGCTATTGGTTATATAATTTAATATATGGTTGTTGGTTTTATTGTATCAACATTTCCTCTCATTTCTTACGATGTTTACTTCAAGTACATATTTTTGCATATTTTTAAACCTCAAATGTTTTCTCAAGTTTGTTTTAACTAACTTTATTTTTCTTTGATTTTATTTTAAATTAATCTTATTTATAAAATAGTAGGTGTCATTGCATGTAATTACCTTAAGGACTTAACTTTGTGGACATGTCTAGTTTTTTGGTCATAGTTTTCCATAGTTCGTATGTTTATGTGATTAAATCCTATGTTGTAATTTTTTATTGTAAGTATTCATGACTAGTGAAGTTATGAGTTTAGGATAAAAAAAGTTGTAGGTTCGAATGTAGTATCAGTATCAAATGTGTAATAATGTATGTTGGGGACATCTTTTGAATTGGACTAATTATGAGTAGATAGGGTTCATATGATGTGGTCAAAAGTGGGTTCAAATACATCCATTATGACATGATAAATAAGATTGTGTATAAGACTATCATGTTGACTATTGGTGTTGTTCTTGTGATTATAATATCAAGGTTTTAAACTTCAATGCCATGTTCAAGAGCACATTTGGGAAGGGGGACTAGAAATTTGCTTTGAAGGTTGGAATAATAGCAGTGATAAAGCCCATTGATCCATCTCTCATTTGTCTTGTTGTTTGCATCTATCTATTCCATTTGTAATTTCATTTAAAAAACCGATCTTGAGGAACTTAGCACTTTAAAAATGATTGTTATTAGTGTCTATGGGGGATTAATAAAGTCTTTTATGTTGGGGTGTATGTTGAAGACATTTTTTAAACTTTTTTTTTTGCAAAGTTTTATGGGCATTATGTGGATATGGTCAAAACTTCCAATATTGGAAATTCAATGCCTTTATTGTTCAAGATTCTTGGCAAGGATGTTTTTGGGGAACAACGACTAATTACCCATTCATAATTATTTTAGCATAACAATTGAGGTGAGGATTGTTTACATATTTTTAGATTTTCTCCCCAATTTTATTTTAGCAAGTTTTTTTAATTAAAAAGAAATTTCTATGTGTGGATATTGGTTGTTAAGAAGTTGAACATTCCTATTGGTGCATAACACTTGTGCTAAATGCATTTGCTTTCCTTGACCAATGAAAATGTATGTCACTATTGTTTTGTGTGGAAGGATAATGTGTTTTTTAAAACACAAGTATAGATATGCAAAATATGCCAAAAGAATGGGGAATAATTTGATTATCTTGTTTGCTCCTTGGATTGAAACATTATTGGACTATGGTTTTATAACTCCT
>Ga0209208_10001494_pt1 | contig 33095 bp, 36 predicted proteins | sample S1TSphfallax_3_FD_187694 | JGI IMG/M metagenome (GOLD analysis project Ga0209208, IMG submission 187694) | Host-associated microbial communities from peat moss isolated from Minnesota, USA - S1T2_Fd - Sphagnum fallax MG (SPAdes) (version 2) | ecosystem: Host-associated > Plants > Peat moss >...
TAACCACAAAATAAGTACAAGCTTAATTACCTTTCCCCTTCTTTAATTAATAATTAATATTCTTATAAATGTTAATTTATCATTACCCCAGGTTTCTGATATTTTCAACTAAGTATCTTAGATTTGGAATTTTTTTCAAAGTGTAGATATCCTTATTTGGCTGATGTATATATGTTCTCAAATTTCAAACATATTGCACAATCATTCTTTCTCTAGCATTATTTTTGACATAGGTTTTAATTCGCATTGCACACGTTTGAAGTCTTGTGTGGGCCTAGCTGTGGATACTTGATTTTTTATTTGTTTGATTTTATATTTATATATATATTTATTATTATAATTATTTTTGGTGCGCTAGGTTGGGTCTCTTAATTTTCGAGTTGGTTCAATGCATTTGTGCTTAGTCATTAAATTTAACAAGGATTTATTTTTTCATTGTTGTCATGGTGAGGAACAGATTGCATCCCACAATCTTATATAAGACACTTTTACTTTCATGGCTAAAAACATGTTGTTTCATGTTCCACGTGAACAAATTCATGTCTTTTCATTGCTTTCCTTTTAGTCTTCTTGCCAATGGAGGTTGACATTGTGTTATCGATTGATGACATCCACGGTTGAGTCAATGTTGTTAGCAAAATTGATTTCATAGGTCACTTCATTTCATGAGATGACTGCAACAATGTAAATGAAAAACTTTACCAAAATGCTATTCGATGATTGCATTTTTTCTTTTTGCTACAAAGGATTTTTGGTTGTTTGCACCAACAAGTGGATGATTTTTTTTCATCAATATGCTAACATGAAATCTTTAATAATAGGATACCATATGTTCCTTTTATTATTTTGCATGTTTGGAAGGTTTACGCTCATGTAGAACCTATCCAAATAAATTGCAAGTGCAGTAATCATAGCCTTTTTTAATAGGTGAAAGGTGTTGATAATTTTGTGGAAAGCTTAGGTCACCTCTATTTTTAGATGTGTCATTCTTGCAAGTGAAGACTTTTTTTCTAAACTTATGGCTTTTAAAATTTTTTAATCCTTTTTCTTTTGATATGCTTCTTGCAATTGGTGGGGGATTTTGAACATGACTTCTTCCCTTAGTGACTCACTCTGGGTTCTACTTTTTTGGCTTGGAGTTGGGTCCTCTCTCTTTGTTCCTTCTTTTCCTCCCTGGCTGCTGCTGGGTGCTTTTGTTTAATGGAGTTTGCAAGGTTTCATCAATTTTAATTTGTTTTTATTTATCTCTCTAGTATATACTATATACCCTTCTGAATCCCTGATATACCTATGAAATAGATATTATACCCGCGCACTGATGGAGTAAATCTGGTTCACAAAGGTAACTAATTTAATTTACCCGGAGTTTGGTTTTCCTGGCCCCCAAAAAAAGAATGGGAAAGAAAGAAAGAAAGAAAGAAAGAAAGAAAGAAAACTTCCCGAAGTGCTTGTTCTTTTGCTCGAGCTTTGTGGTCCGCAAGCGATGGCGCCGGTTCCGTGCGTGCGCTGTGATTCTGGCTGGAATTGGGACTACAACCTTGGCAAGCGGCGGCCGGATTTGCGGGCCCGTCGCTGCAGGAGGTGTGGGAAGAGGAGGCAGCAAAGTAGTCTGGCGGAAGGTTCTGTTTTTGTCTTTAGTTTTTCGGAGTTCGAGATCCAGGAGCAAAGAATCAGCATGGCATTATAGTGAGAGGCGAGGAAGAGGATCGATTGCTGCTGGGAAATGTGCGAAAGGGAAAAATGTTGAGTCAATTTTTGTGTGGATTTTGAAGATGTGAAGAATATTTCTGCGGTGAGTAACCGTTGGCTGCCTCTAGAGATGCGACTTGGGAATGGCCGTGCAAAACTTGGGGAAGGGAAGACGGAGGGTTGCACGGTTCAACGCTTGCGTGAATTGAAGTCGTGGTGAGGAACAGTATTTTTTGCGTGTGCGTGTTTCTCTCTCTTTGCGTTGTGTTTTTCGTGGCTAGTTCTCTGGGATTGGTCCTTAAACCTAGGGTCATTTCCTTTGTGTTTACGAGCAGGAGCGGGAGTGGCAGAGTCAGGGTTTTGTAAAAATGGAGGCCAGAATGGAGGCTTACAAGCTGGAGCACATGGAACTCAAGATAGAGGATCTCCTAGCTTTTCCGATGCAGATTGCGGAGCAAGTGAGAAAAGGAGTCGAAGAAGCCGATTCTTTCAAACAGGAGTGTGCGGATATGAACAAGAAAGTGGAAAAAGTAGCGCACTTGTTGCGACAAGCCGCTCGTTTTTCCAGCACAAATCCAGCCGGGCTTTATGAACGGCCAACGAGCCGTATCATGCTGGAGGTCACAAAATCGCTGGAACGAGCACTGGTTCTTGTAAGGAAATGTAAGAGGAGTGGCATCCTAAAGAGAGTCATCACCATCACAAACACTACAGATTTTAAGAAAGTGAATCTGTTGCTGGAAAGCTCCATTGGTGATATCACATGGCTTCTTAACATCTGTGCAAGTGGAGAGGATCGCTCAGAGTTTGAAGGGCTCCCACCAATTGCATCTACGGATCCTGTTCTTGGCCTTGTCTGGGAGCAGGTATCAATTGTGCATGTTGGAACTCCAGAGGAGAAAGCTGAGGCAGCTGCTTATCTTGATACATTAGCCAAGGACAATGAACGCAATGTGAAGATTATTATTGAGGAAGGTGGTGTACCTCCTTTGCTACGGTTGCTGAAAGAGGGGACGGTTTCAGGGCAAGAAGCAGCTGCAAGAGCTCTAGGGCGGCTGGCTAGAGACCAAGAGCATGTAAAAGCCATGAGAGCAGAGGGTGTGTCTGCTGTTTTTACACATATTCTTGGCAATCATGCTGCCGCCATGAAAGTTCAGGTTGGTCTTACTACAAGCTGCTTTTTCTGCTCTTTCTGTTCACATGCGCGCACCTGTGTCTCTATTTGTGGGAACACTGGGATGTACAATTTTGTGTGTTGTTGGATCTGAAATATCTAGACCTTACTGTCAGTTGTCAGGTCATCTTGTCTTTTCAGATTGACTTAAATCACTAGCATTGAGAAATTCTCAGTATGTGTGAACATATAATTCTGCACTCTTTCAGTATGAGCTCAGGTTTGTTGCATTGTTTGGGCTTGGCAGAGTCAAGTTGCATGGGCAATTTCACAGCTTGCTTCTCATGACGAGGAAGCACAGAAAGAGTTGGCATCAATGGGTGCAATCAGATTACTTGTGGCATTGTTAGCACATGATCTTATCGAGGATACTTCATTGAAGGTGACCAACAAAAATACAAGCATCCACTCCCTTGTGAAGACTATGGGTGAACAGAAAACTGTGGGACAAGTGAGCACAAAAGACCTCAGTCAGACAGGGAATGACTTGGACACAAATCTAGAACCTGCTGCAATAGGAGTTAAGCCAGGGTCTGTTTTCACCAAATTAAGAAGCCCAACTTCTGGTCAGAATGGGTATCCTAGTAGGCAAATATCTTCCCTTCACTTAGCAAGCCGGAGTCATCGAGACAAGGAGGACCCTGAAATCAAACTGAGGCTCAAGGCTGATGCAGCACATGCATTGTGGAAGCTTGCAGCAAACAATGTTAAGAACAGCAAGCTCATCACAGACACCCGTGCACTTCTGTGCTTTGCAAAACTGATTGAAACAGGTCATGGACAGGTGAAGTACAACTCTATTATGGCCATTATGGAAATTGCAGCAGCAGCAGAGAAAGACAAAGAGCTCAGAAGATCAGCCTTCAAGACAAACTCAGCAGCAGTTAAAGCTGTGGTGGAGTGTGTTCTTCGGGTACTTGAAGGGGAGGCAGATGAGCCTGACATACAGGTACATAAGTTCTATATTTCCTAATTCAGGATTTGAAAATCCTGCAGAGTTTATTCTCTCATTGTTTGGTCAGGAGGCCAAGGTGATGCCTGTCCTAAGAATGCAGGAAGAGGATGTGAGAGATATGCTGAACACTGGTTCTTGTGGATGGCTCCCTAGACAAAGAGGATTTCTGTGATGATGGACTGGGCTTTTTGCAGATGGGTAGATACTTTCTGGTCACATCAGTTTTATGACAACCATAAACCTATATATCATTCATTATGTTTCCTCACATGGGAATTGGACTGGGGTTATCAACATGTTTTGGGGCATTTGCTGACCATTTTGCTGTGATGAGCTTAACAACACTCCCTTTAAAGGCAGACACATCATGACTGATGATATCAGCTTAAAAGTAACTGCAAATGTCTAGTCATTCTACATTGTTAATTGTAAAGTTTGTTTGGGTGCTTAGATGGTTTTGGGGTTAATGATTAAATCTGTTTGCAGTTAAAAATGGGAGTTAACAGACCTTGTTATATACTGAGCTAAGTTATGCTCTTTTTGGAACACAAATTCTCAGTACTTACAGGGATCCTTTTGGGAAACCTTCACTAACTTAGCTTAAGCCAGCATTCCAGAAAACTGCTCCTGGAAATAAGGTATGCAGTTTTTATCCTCACCAAAGGATGGTGGTGTCCAAACTCTTTCTTCTTGATATATGCCCTAAAGGAGGCTGATGCTCATGTCTTCAATGTGCAGGCACCATGTGCAAAAGCTCTAGGCAGCTTGGCACACATTTTTCCAGCGCCAGCCCGATCTCAAATCGCAGCCCTGACCATAGCACTTGGAAGTGATGACCCTGAGGTAGCTGCTGAGGCTGCTATTGCCCTTTGCAAGTTTGCTGATGACAAAAACTATTTACACATGGAGCACTCAAAAACTATACTTGCACTGGGTGCAACTGACCACTTGGTTCAGATGGTTAATTTTGGAGATCCCTATGGGCAGATTCATGCCCTACAACTGCTTTGTTACTTGTCACTCAATGCTGCTGACAGTGATGCTCTTGCAAAAGCTGCAACCTTGCCAGCACTCCTCACATTCAGTCGCTCCCAGCTCCTTACAAAGCATGAGGACATTCGACCACTTCTGATGGATGCCATTGCAAAGTTGGAGCTTTATCAATTGGGCAGCTCTCATCGTAAGCCCAGTGATGTACTCTAGTTTCACCACTCTGCAACCTATTTAATTCCTTTTCAACTCCACACAACTTCTGAGAGTTGGTTTCAGCTCATTACAATGATGGAAGCTTGAGCTTCTGCTGTATGTTAGTCATCAAAGGTAATTGGAATTAATTGGCATTGAGAACCTTCCTGTTTCAAATGACAGAATTTTCTGTTCTGCCAGGAATGGAGGTTCAGTTCTGCCAGGAAAGGAGGTTCAGTTCTTAGGTAGGAGATTGTAATTAACGGATTTGTTAGCAATTCATTATACAATTGTCAAGAATGATAATGTAAGCTGGGGTTCCCAGAAGTGAAATACCACACACTCAAGTCTCAGATGACTTGGCTCCTTTTCTTCAGCAATTGAACCAGTCCCTAGTGCTGTGCTTGAAGACATTCAGAGTGCAGGAGGTCACAACCATTACCATCTACGTAGGATGTGCTATACTTTTGGCTTAGATACTTGCTTGTACAGGGGTGAGCTAAATGAAACGAAGCTTGTCCTTGCCAGCTTGTTGCAGCTTTTGAATGAGGATACAACTGTCATTTTTCCTCAGCTGTGGTTTTTGAGGGCAAGCTACCATCAGCAGAGTCTTGCTGTTCCAACAGAATCTCAAGACACAGATTTTGGTCTATTTTGTTGCCCTCAATTTTGAGCCAGTTAATGACATACTTAACTGGAGCTAATGAGCCACAGTGGGGATAGTGGCAGCTAGTCACTGCAATCCATAATGAAAGTGATGGTTTTGATTCTTTGCAAGTTAACATGGACGGGTTTGTTATTGTGCTCATTCTTCTTGTATTTGTTTCAGGACATATGGTTTTGGTTTAGCATGAAGACATACTTACATTTTGTTTTGTCACCTCTATATTTGTGAAGCTTCTCTCTCTCTGTCTCTGCCACCACAGTGATATCCTTTTTGCCAGTTAATTCAATTCAGTTGAAACTGTATTACTCCCACTCAAAGGCCATCTAATGATTGACCATGAGTCAGTATAACTTTTTGCCATTACTCCTGGCTGATTCCATCAGCTGTGGGTGTAAATAGTAAATACTAGTGGTCTGGGTACATAGGCCTACACCTGGTATCAACACTAGTATCAACACTCTTGTCAAGGACCTTACCAGATTGATATGACCTAATTAGTACTAACCTTGCACCGGCGGTGGCCTGGTACCTGGTAATGACCTGAGGTACTTCCAAGTATATACCTGCCTTATGCCTGTTTCAATACCAGGCATATACTTGCTTGATAACAGCCAAGAATTGGTCTTGGACCCAAAAGGAGGACAAGGCTGGTATGTTGAGGAGTCATACCTGGCCAAAATTTGTAAATATGTATGTAATGGTCTGTTCAAAACTGAGGAAGTCATTATACAAAACTATTTCTCCTGAGTTTCTGTTGTATTTCTAGAAGCAATGGAAAGACCCAGTTAGGATGTTGGTAAGCAGTCAAGAGAGCTCTGGCAAACCAGTTCTACCTGTGTGCATCCACCTTATTGGAAACCTTTTGCTGTGCAACAAGTTCTACACCCCAAGAAGTTACAATCATATATCACCAGTGTGAGATCCTGAAATAAGCTCCAAGACTCTCTATTGGATTCCCTTCTCCAAAGTACAAATGATGATGCAAAGGAACAGAGAACCACTGTCAATTCTAAAGTACAGACTGCAACTGGAAAGGGTGTCACAACAGCAGCATGTGGAAAGGTTAAAAAGGATGGTATGTTCAAATGTACATGCCAGACCAACGCTGGCCATAACTCAACACCCATAAATGTATAGACATGTAATCCCTCAACATTGTACACCCTTCTAGCACAGGTTTGATCCATAAGCCCAAAGGGAATGTAGATCATCCACTGAAAGCAAATTTGAGCTCTCAAACTGACGTTATGGCAGCAGATTTGCATTAGGTCGCTACTGGTGCCTCCCTTTCCAGTATTTTTACTGCCATGCTTGCAACCATTTTGTTATAACAAAAGAAAATTGCCAAAATTGCCAAACCTACTAAATTAGAGGATCTGTGCACTTGCATCAGAACTGGATCTAACCTAAACACAAGTAGTTCTACAACTATCCTCATTTAAGGTGAGGAGCAAATGAAGCACTGTATGATGAAATTGGGGTGCCTGGCAGCTGACATGAGAGCTCATTCAATGCAGCCAAAGAGAATTTTCAAACTCTCCTTTTGAATGTTGAATAGTTGTGATCACCACCCGCTTTCATGGGGTTTATTTTGTAGTCTTCAAGCTGCAGAGATAAATGCAAAACCCACCATCATCAGCCAGCTAAACCCAGTAGGCTGCTCATGCATGCTTGCAAATTCTGCATGCCTTTGGGCTAAATGTTATTTGCCACATGCTCAAATCTAAATAGTCCTTGAGTAAGTTGTGCACATTCTCCATACACATGCCTTTGTTGATAAGTTTGAAAATCTTAAAACCACCTGTGTTGATCTAAGGCCAGACCTAGGCCAGATGGTTAGGGCTAGTGGTTTATTGTAGCTTGATGCATAGTGCAGAATAGATAATCAAGAATGGAAATGCTCCTCACCTCTGCGGTGTTAGATGACTGATAGCCTGCCAGACATTGCTGAAAATAGCTCACAAGTTGATCTAGCTCAATCCCCTTCATTGCAAGGATGTACCTTCACAGTCCACATGTCTGGGTGAAAATGTGATGGCCATGGAGTTCCTGTCCTATACACACAAATGTCTCGATTAACCAGGACCCTGGGAGAAGTCCTTCATATGTAACTAAATACCCAGTGGTATTCCACCTAGCTTAAAGCATTCAAAAGTTGGTTCTCACTACTTGGCACATCTGAATCCATGAGCAATGCTGTAAAGTATTTGAAGGGATGGAAATACACCTGACAGACAGGTCCTTGAGCACAGTTAACAGACTCCATCTCATCAGCCAAGTGGCCAAGTTGCAGGTACAGCTGCATTTCTGTTTTCCCTTCCCTTGTAGAGATCTGTTTGCGTGCATGCCAATCCATCCATGTTCTGATAGCAATTTGTGATACTGATATTTCTTTTCAGCAATCACCCAGGAGCAGAACTAAAACCCCATATTCCTGGTTTTACTCACCAAGCATGTGTCACCCAGTATGTGGCCATACTGTAAGGTTATGTCAATCTTATGTCCCTTGGTTTACTGACTAAAGGAGTGCAACCAGAGCAGACAAGCAAAGAAGGATTTGAACAAGAATGAATTCATCAACTGTCAGGCTTATGCCTAATAGTCATAGAACCCACTCTGGTGGCAAGGGGAGTTGGAAGGAGTGATTATGGCAGAGGTGGCAAAGGCAACAGAAAGATCTTTCATGGGGTGGGCAGTCCAGTGGTTGAAATAGTTGCAAGATTTGCATGGGCTTTCAATTTTGGATCCATACAAATCTTCATACAATATGTAATTTACAAGACAGCCTAGAAAATTTAGGTTGCTGGAGAGTGTTACAAAGGAGCAGGGATAATAATATCTTTGATACTATTGAAATGGTCTCCAAAGCAGACCAGGAGCAACTGCAATATCTGCACAATCAAAGGAGGGCTTGTTTGCACAATGATTCATTTTTTGGTTGATAGAGAAGATGCTTGGAGAGACAATGTGCCGATGTGTCAAGACCCATGAACGAGTGCAAATTTTGCAAACCAACAAAGCAATAACTTTTAGAGAGAAACTCACAATTACTGTCTTGATTTGTTGAAGAAAACAGAAATCAGATTCAAGATTATAATCTTAGAAACTCGTTTCACATAGTCAATAATTATCTCACTAGGATAACATCCTCCGTATTTTGCACTTTGCAAAACATCAAACACAAATCCAGTTTTATGTTACTTGGGTCCCAACGATGGGAGGGGTGTGCCAGCCTAGGAGGTAGTGCAAGACCAAGGCGACGCATGCGGGGCCAGGCAGCAAGCTACCGGACGGCCCCGCCCCCGAGAAAAATTAGATTAATATCATGAGGCTCGATGAGCCTCGTATCAGATATTAAACTGATAAGAACAGATACTACACTTGATCTTAGCCAAAAGGCCGAGAAAGGTATGAATTCGAAGGAGTATCCAAGGGGTTTATATACTATGCTCCTAATACATTTCTCGTAATGAATATGGGATAAATGCGAGCGTGTGCTTTCCGGTGTGTTCCTTCGCCTTTGCGTGTGTTTTCTTGCACGTAGTGTGATACGATTCTAGCTAAGGTCGCGCGATCCCGCATTACTGTCTGAATAGTTGCAGAATCATTGCTTTCCAAAGACGCCCAATAATCTCAAGAATTTGCCAAAACATGTTTGGCTTTGGCTTCAGGTAATGAGTTTTCCTCGTGCATTTATCACACTTTGCACTAGGACAATTCCAAGTGTTACGATGAAAGGATGCACAAATCATCAGGTGAATATCACTAGACATAGTACCTCGGTACAAATTGTGCAAGTCTCACCTTCACATGGTTATTGTGATTATGTTTGCAGTCTATCAAGCTGTTGTCATGGAGATCTTCATAGACACATTATGGTTGCAGCTATAGATCTCCATAAGCACATAAGCACATTATTCTATGCTTGCCTTTTAGGTTTGTGTGCATGGTGTTTGCAGGCAGGAAATATTGAGGCTACAACTACAGTATACCGGAGGCCACAAAAAGCTTTAAGGAACCCCTCATCTTTTTGTGAGAGATACTGGCCTCCAAGAATTGAGTTGATTAAACAGACATAAGTATGCCACGGCAGTGACATGAGGAATTATGATTGTTTTGGGATGTGATCATTGTACTGGCACCAGGCAATTTAAGTTTGGGCAGCACTTGGTGCGCCTTCTTGTGGAGGGTTTGTATGTTGCAGCTTTCATACTGTTGCTCTTGTGCTCCATAATGACTTTCTATAGGGGATGGTGAGGAAATTTTGGTTCTGTGCCATACCATGCATACAAAATGGTGTGTCAAAAGTAAAGGTTGAAACAGAAGGTGAGAGTAAGTCTTACCAGAGGCAAGTCTTAGTTCAAATGTGCTAGTTTAGTTAGAAATCATGACACCAGTAAATTGAAAATTATAGCAATTTGATTTGTGAATGTAAGCTTGCCATTTTGACTCTTGCTAAGACCCCAAGTCAGGATTGTATGGACACCTTGACAGGGTTAAAACTAGGTTGCCTCTAAGAAGTCAAGGGAGCCACAATCTGCAAACTTGGCTTTTAGCTGCTGGTGAAGTTTTATCTGAACCTTCTTTCAGATACAAGGAAGGCCAAATTTGTAACTCTTCTTACTTGTGGTGTGCATTCAGATTCAGCTTATATCCTGGACCCACACTTGCCCAGTATTTCTGATCATGCCTGCAAATAATTCTGACCTGAGTGAAGATGTCTGTTGCAACATTGAGTCTCTAGGCCTTCTCAGCAAGTACAACTCCAATTGCACATGTTGTTTGGTTTTTGCACCAACACCTCAACTCACATTTCAACATGTCAGATAATTAGGTGAAATTGCAGAGTATTACACATATCTTAGACAATTTTATCTTATGAACCAAGAACTGTTATGTTTGACTCACAGGAACCCTACAATAAATTTCTGAGTATAGTCCAGGCCAAAGACGAAAAAATAGACAGTGACCATTGAAGGACCGCTATATATCTAGCAACAGTAGCCAAGAAATCAATAAGATGGTAATTCCAATTCCCCTTCATATGAAATAACTGATTTGAGAATCCAAAACAGTAGCTTCATTATAAGTTCTGTTCTAAAAACATTGCAAAGCCATGTAAAATTACAGGCAACCAGATGAACACTACCACTCTGTTCTACCAAAACCTCTGGAACTGTGTACTTGTGAAGGTAGTTTGGCAACCTAAACTTTTTGGCCATGGCTTGTGTAAATGGAAGCCTACAGATGCATTACTTAGGTTTCTTCTAGTATTAGTTCACCTGCTCTCCAGACTTGGACCATTTTCATGTTCCCTGCTTAGCACTCAGGAGTCATGTGATGTGCAGCATGTTGACAGATTAAATTGATGAAGAGAATGGCTCTTAACATTTGTTAGAATGAGTTTGCGTGTGTCAACATACAGATGTTCACCATGGATGAATAAAGGGAATTCTCCAGTTTCAAGTTGGGATCACAGGTTGCTTCCATGGACTGCAATCAGGACTGGAGACTTGTTGATCACATGGGCTGGCTCTCTTTTCATCTCTGGCACCTTCAAGAGTCAAAATTTCTTCTCATTGGAGCCTCTTGTTTCATTCTCTTTGACTGATGTGTCGGAAAGAAATGGTGGATGGTCCAACTCCTCCCTTCCTGCATTTGAATGCCAATCCCATAATTCAGTGGGTTTTCTCTTCTGGGGCTTCTCTGTCGGGCTGCAGAAATGGTGGGTGCTCCCACCCTCCCCCCTTCTGCAAACTCAGCAGATACTTTCTTGGCCTGCAGTTTCACAGCCAGTTCATTGTTTGCACAAATTTGTTTGTTTTGTTATTTGATCGTGCTTCCTCAAGTTCAACTCATGGAAACCTGTAGTGTGTATCTTAGAATTCAATACGCAATTTTCCATTGCCACTCCTAGTAGATTGACGGCGTGTCAAAGTGTGGTTTTGAACTGACACCTAGTTATCATGCAAAACCAAGGCTACCCTGTGTTTCTTGTGCTGATGTGATGTTGGAGTTATTGTCAAATTTGAATGGAATGTGGGAAAACCCTTGGTGGCTCATATGGTTCTGGCCATTTTTAGTTCTGGAAAACTGGAAAAAAAAGAAAAGGGTTACAAGATTTGTCCCGGGCTAGGTCTAGTTGGAAATTTATCTGGCATAGTCCTAGTGTGGGATGAAAGGAGGTTAACTAAAAATCCATTGAGATTAAGATCTAATGAATTGGCAGAGTAGGCTGTTGAGTGCAAAAAATGACAGAAGATGGGTTAGTTGATATAATTGTTTCTGGTTTTGTGGATATGGGATTGTTCGTGTTGTCTGTTGCAGGTTATTTCTACCAGATGTTTTGTGGTGTGTGCTTGCTTTGTGAAAGTCCTGAACTATGGGTTTGATGAATTCCGTTTGTTATTCTTCAATGATTTTGGAAATGGCAGGCTCTGCAAAGGCAAATGAGGATGGACTTGCGGAGAAGATGGAGGATGCTGAGATAAAAGAAGAAGGGATTCCGGAAACTAAGATCTCTTTCCTTTGGTGTTCTTAGTGGATTGTGTGTGATGATAGTAGAAAGAAGTAGATAGGAATAAAAGTCCATAGTGTTTGTGAAGTAAATGTTGATGGGAAAAATGCCCTCAACCTTTGTTCTAGAAGATATTCCAATTTTAAGTGTTATTCCACTACGTACTGGAGTTGGAATGTTTGAAGCATGATAGAATGGCATGAATGAACAAATAAGTAAAGTTGTTGGAATTGATGAAATTCTGTAGGGGACAGAAAGTTGAAACCCTTATCTTAAGAACTCTGGGGAATATGGTGTCTGAATTTTGTCAAAAAAAATCTGTGTTGTTATGGGATATTGTTTTTCTCTCTTTAATTTCCAAGTGAGTTAATGTAGGGAGAGTAATTGTGGGAATTTCAGTTGGGGTGTTGTTCAGAAAGTTAAAACCCTTGTCCAGGGAACTTCAGGGAATGCGGTGTAGTTGGGAATATTGTCTCTTCTTTGTTAAATTTCTGAGTGACTTGTTGAAAGTGCATCTATGTTGTTGTTGTTGTTGAGGATTTGATAAAGTGTCAGACCAAGATGACCAATTGAGAGAGTCTGGAGAGATCTGATCCAACAATCTCTACAAAAAATCATTAGGTAGAAGATAGGTACAACAAAAAAACAAGATTCATAGCTAGTCAGCAGAGATGAATCACAACAAATGTTATGGTATGGGGAAAGGTTAGGTGGTAGAAGTGAACGTAAGATTGAAGAAGGAAAACTGTAATGTATGGATCTATGAATCTATTGTGAAAAAATGACAATTGCTTGAATGGAATGTTTGAGGTTTTTGGTTGCCTCTTTTTTGTCACACTTTTTGGAGGCAACTTTAAAAAGATTGTAATGTAAACAAGGCAACTGAGTTATTCACTTCCTGGCTAGCTCACAATTGCTGAAGTGACTATTAATCAAAAGACGCATGGCTCAAACCAGTTTGTGTTGGTACCCGGATCCAAGTGTTAAAACCGATGATCTTGGATCTAGGTATCAAGAACCTGACTGGATCTAAATATAAAGACCTTGACATAGATCTTTATTTGTGAATTGTTCATCACGGTTGAACCTGGGTAAAATTGGAACCTTTTACTTGTCTGTTTTAGGTCAAAGAAATTTTTGAGGACTTGCTCGAGTTTGAGTGTCTTAGATGAGTACTATTAGAGTTTAAGGTTTTTCTTATCACTTTGAATAAAAATTTATTTTCAAGTATGATCAGAGTATGCTAAGATTTTGAGGTATAGATCAAAGTTTTTATATTATTTCATATTATAAACATACCTTGCATTAGGTAAGCTCATATGTAATATGTAATTCAATGTCTTTTCAAAGTTTTGTGACAATTTAAAATGTGGAGGAAAAGCTATATGATGAAATCCATGTCAATTTGAATCAAAAGAAAACTTTTAAAATCATAATGCTAAATTCTAATTGTACTTGAAACTGTATTATTCAGTTCGACACTCCTAAACCTTATATCCAATAATTGTCATGAATTGAGAAAAACCAATTGAGCTGTATCCAAAGGTTCTGAATTTATATTTTAAAAAAAAAACAAACCTTATTCAAAAGGGTAACCAAAGTTATAAAATATATAATACTCGGGACCGTATATTCTTTTCAAAATCAATACCTGCACAACACTGGTTCGAATTCGAACCTGGTTAGCTTTCTGGGTTTGCCACAAATTCGGAGTTCTATGCACTGCAGTGTTGGCGCTGTTGGCTACTCCTCACATGCTTGTTTCTTCATGGCTGCAAGCTCCAAAGCTATTGCTTTCTCTTCTGTTGATGTTTCCAACTCTTGTGTAAGGATCCAGTGACTCTTCAAGAAGAAGAAGAAGAAGAAGAAGAAAGAAAGAAAGTCGGTTTTTAGGGATTTATTTCGGTTTAAGAAAAAGGGTGCGAGGAAGAAGATGGAAGGAGCGGGGGGAATGTGCAGGAGGAGGGTTGGGTGATAGCTACTGGAGGAAGGAGGAAGAAATTTTACGGTTTTTGGTTTTTGGGGTGGGCGAGAAGAAGAAAAGGGTGCGAGAAAGATGGAGGGAGCCGGGGGGACCACGAGGATGGGAAGCAGGTCGTCAACCAGGCACGGACCAGCTTCAGTTTTTCAAGGAAAAGTGAGGCGATGGCGGAAATCGTGGACGCAAGTTGCATCTCCGTCGCCCTCCGCCTCCGGCTCTCGAATTCTTCTGTACAAGTGGGTTCCCCTTGCGCCACCGGCCAATGCCAATGGTATTTCCTTCGTCTCGCCAGAGTTGAAACCACAGCTCTGTTGGTTAGGTTTGATGGCTACATTCAAGTGGCTTTAGATGCAACTCTCTCTCTGTCTCTCTGTGGGTGTTTGCTTGATGTTATCCATACTAGTCAAGTGAACTCAATGGTGGTTCACCGGCTGTAGCAGGCATCCCAAGTACAGGGGAATAGAATGTCCAAGTTAGGGTTTTTTGCAGACACAGCATGACTCATCATGTTTTCCTGTTGCAGCAGAGGAGATAAGCTTCTTATAGAGTTTCTGTTGTGAATTCCTTGTCCAGGAGGCAAGGAGGTGACTGCAGAGGAAACAACACCACCGAAAGTTCTGCGGTTCTTGCCTGTAGGTTCTTCATTTGCCATATCTCTCTTTGTGCTTTGGGCTGAGTATTTCTGAGCAAGCATGTCTACTCTGAGCAATGCTTTTGTTATGAGAGCTTTGGAAGTTGTTAAGCTTGTATTTTTGGAAACCTCTCACATTTTATGGCAATTTGTTTTCTTGAGGTTATTTGATCTTGCAGTGCTGTTGTGTGTGATCCAGGTAGTAGTTGTGCAAGCTCAGAGAAAAAAAGAAGAGGAGAGGAAAGCGGCTGAGGAAGCTGAAGCTCTTAACCAAGAAGAGAATGAGCAACCACAAGCCATGGATACTACTGATGGTTCACTGCATGAAGACATCCCAACTAATCCTTCAGAGGTGGAATTTGAGGCTGTTTCTATCTGTTTGGAAGTGTACATTTGTGTGCCTTCTAATGTGATGTTCAGTTTTGTAGTTTTTTTTCCTTACTTTGTCTCGAATGATCATCTTACTTGGAACAGCTTTCTTAACCCCTGGGATGTACCAGTGACGTTTCTTGTAAATCAATTTGACAGTGATTCTTGTATTCCTGAGGAGCAAATGGCAAGCATACTGACTAACTTATCGTGATAGATTGTGATCTTCTTGTTAATCTCCTATTATTGATGTGACTACAAGTCCTGCAAATAGCTCTCACTGATGCATTCACATGGGGCTCTGTAGGAGTTGAATCCAGCAAATGACCACACAGAGCTAGGCACTGAGAGTTTGAATGATGAAAGCATACCGAATTCTGAAGGAAATGGTCTGTTGTTAGATGCTTCAAAGGAGGGACAAGCGGGTGAAACGGTAAGTGTTCAAACCAGAGAAGTGCTAATACCTCTGTTTGATTTTGGTTTATTCCCAACATACTGCTGGTAGACATGCAGTTTTGTGGCAGTTTGCTCTACGGCACAGTAAAGTTATAAATTTCAAGGAACATGAGCAGCAGGATGATTAATGATTTTGCCCATTGGAATTTTTCAATAACCGTGACACCTTTGGTTGTGTGTAGGAGGAGAATCTGGACCAGCTAGGCCTGGAGAGTGCTCAGACAGAATTGGGTGCATCTTAAAGTCTTGAAAGAGTGTTGTCTTGGCAACCTCAATTCTTTTTTCTTGGTAGCTATGCACTTATCAGAGTTTAACAGTTTTTGTACACTTCTAGACCACTTCACCTCAAAGAACACATTTATTATTGCCCATGTAAGTCTGGACATCAGCCTTCATTCTTTGGTGAATTTTCTAAACCTCATAGAGTCATACACTAAGACTTTGGAACTGAGATGAATTCAAAGTGAAGACCTTGCAGAAACAACACTACATAGCTCCAAGTGATATGGAGCTGGAGATCAATGCTTTCTTCAGATGGCTTGATTTTAGAATTCCTTTCAGAGGACACAACACAAATGTGGTTCATTTTCTCTTTTATGTGTCAATCATCAGAACTTGACCATAGTTTGGTGAAATCTATTTTGGTGAAATTGTTGACCATAAGCTTCCTTATGTGTGGAGTTTTTCTTTTGGAATTATGTCAACACCTGTCATGTCTGCATATTAATTGTTGTCAGAGTGCTGTAGTTGAGGACCTTGGTATCTTCCATTCTCATTGTCTTTGTTCAGGTGCTATGTATTGGTATTGGGAACTATTATACCATCCTAACTCAGCAATAGGTTGTAGTCAGAACATGATGCTGATTTATAACTTACTGGATTACTTGCCAACTAAGAGCAGACAGAATGAGTGCAATCTTTAGAAAGCAAAAACCTGCATTTTGAGTTCTCAAAATGAACAGAAGTGGGTGTTTGATATGGTGGTTACAGTGTAGTGGTGAGAGTGAAGGATCACTGACAGAAATTTCCTTTTCACTGCATTATGCTTGAATGAGGGGCCTGTGTAAATACTCACCAAAGCAGCAATTGATAGGAGTTGTTAAAGAGCTGTTTGATCTCTAGAGCTTTGCACTACAACTTGGGTGTCAGCAGGCACAGTCTGCACTAAAGTTCATCATCTGGATTTCGATGGACCATTTCTTCTGCTTGGTCCAATGCACCATATGTGCTTTCTGAATTGATCTTGAGAGCTTCTCTGAGTTCAAGTTTGGATAGGGTAATTTTGTGTATTACCCAACTAAAGGTCCAAGTAAATAATTTATCATTTTAGCAGAGTTCCCTAATCAATTCTGTTTCTAGCAATATAGATCTTTGGTTGTTTGCAAGATCAATTTTTTTTCTAACAATAGAATTTTTTTGGTTGTTTCAATAGTAGGCTTTGATAGCAAGAATATCTATAATCACTTTCATTTACATTCCATGAGTACCATAAGCATGGTGGAAATTCATGCACAAATTAGTTTACATCTTTTCATTTTCACCAGAAATTTGATGTTATGGTTGGTAGGTGCAACTTCAAAAGGCATCGTAGCTAAAACTGAATTCGATTTGTGATATATGTGAGACCAATATTGATATCACAAATGTGGCATTACAGTTTGGGTTCATTAGACTTGTAGTTGTTGGTTCTTGAGTTTATTAGTGCTACAAGAAGCTTATTAGTGCTATTAGTTCATGAGAAGTCTAATAGTGCTACAAAAGCATTAAACTATAGTGCATATCATTGTTCTGTACTCCTCCTTTTTTGACCCTAAGAGTGCATATCTTTTGGCATTTTAGTTCCCAAGCCTGAAATATATTGGGTGTCCTTCTCCCATCAAACTACTACTGTTTTCACCGAACCTATCTTTGACAATTGCAAATTGCAAAACTCACTACTCACAAGTTCAATACTGGCATTGACACTTTGCAATGTGTCAATCCAATATATTTGTCTTCTGTCACAAATACATGTTTGATTTTGGAAACCCTAATTTACTTCCTTCTTAAAGTGATTTGGCAGAAAATTGGTGAAGCACCTTGACATGAACAAAACCTTATCTACATACTATTTTTCCTGTTTCATATATTTACCCAATTTCACTCAGTTCTACATGGCCATTAGTAGCATGTAAATTTGTGTTTGTTGGCCTTGTCTACTACCAAGGCAAGGATATTGTGCTTAGATTCATTACAGAGTATAGTAGATTAAGGGATTTTGGCCCCTAGGCAATAGGTCTATTTTTATATGAGGATTTTTGAAAGATGATATTTTGGCTTGTGTTGAAACTTGCAATTAGTTATAGAGTTATAATATGTTGAAGGATTTTGGTTTCTTTCAGAGGATTTTTTGGAAGATTATATTTTTGGATGGTGAAATATTTGAGTTTTCATAATTCCTCTTTTGCATTAAGATACTTTGTTATGTACATAAATGGCAAGGCCCACAGTGTGACACACCCCTTGTTTACACTTCCAATTCAATGATTTTAAAGGGCATGAAATGGCCTAAATTTGACACACCTCTACACTTACACATCCAAATATATAGTTAGTTACACAGAAACAGATGAGATTTTACTCTTGTTAAGTTCATTCCCAGTTCCATAGTCCACTCTTAGGTGTTACTACGCCTAAACCCAGAACACTGTACCAAGGAAGCACGCTCCCTTGGTGAAGAGCACAAACGTAGTTGGTTCGTGCGTGTGGATAGCTCGCGTTGGGTAGCAGCGTGACGCAGTGCAGCAAACGAGAGCTTGCAAACGACAGCCAGCCTCATGTCCATATTCAAGTCCTTGGAATGTGTTTCTGTTTCTGGCCATCCGTGTCCTGCTGCCGCCGCTGCCTTAGTGCGAGTGCAGCAGAAGCATCCTCCTCTGCAGCTCACCCTCGTCCGTTGCTTTACCCTTTGTAGCCGTACCGCAAGTTTGGTGCGAGTTTCGTTGGCTCCCCGTGCGGTAGTGGGTAGCGTGGAGGAATACGAGAAGAAAGTCGCCTCCTCTTCCTCCTCTTCTTCTCAGGTGCCTAGAAGCTCCAAGTGGAGGTTAGAGGCCAGTCCGGAGGTGCTGCAAGTCATCTCGGCGATTCGAGGAGGAGCGGATGTGCAGGCGACTCTCCGGCCGTTGTTTCACAAGATTCCGTCCGAGGAATGGAACAAGGTCGTGGGCAACGTTGGAGAGCTAGATTGGGCCCTCGCTTTTCGCGTTTTCAGGGTCTTGGAGTCTCAGAGAAGCGTGTCGGCATCGCAGATGCCGAGCCTGACAAGGAACGATGACGACGACGACGACGACGACGGCAGAAAGTAAGTGCTTTCAATTTGGATTTTTCTTCCTTCTGAATCCGAAGAACCCTCTTGAGCGTTGTCCATGAGGAGAATGTTCTGGTCTTCTAGGATTCGAAATTTTTTGGAGTGAAAGTGTAAGAGGACAAGATGGAGTTTCTGTATCGTATTTTTTGTTTTTGTGTGCAACGTCAAACAGAGAAGCACGAGTGAGATTACTGAAGGCCTACACGACCATGGGTGCAGTGCTTGCAAGACATGGGAGGGAGGGCGAAATTGAGTCCCTTGTTGAGGAGATGAAGGCATCAGGACTACATCCTGATGTCTTCTTTTACAATGCAATTGCCAGAGGGTATGGAAACGAAGGCTTAGTCCTCCCTGCATCCCGATTGTTGCTACAAATGGAAAAACATGGCGTTCAACCCAATAACACCACATATGAAAGAGTGAGTTTCTGAAGCTCTGAAATCTGGTCATGCTTGAAACTGTAGCTTGAATTTCTGTCAACCAGAAGATGCAGAATCTCTTTGTGTCAAATGAATTTACAGGATTGGAGATTAGGGTTTCAAGAAGGAATCTGTTTGGATTCTAGGGTTTAGGGTTGTGATGTCAAACTTGGCATCCAAACCTTCAAACTGGGAGGAACTCATACTTCTTCAAGGTCATTCTCCAATGTGATTTTGGTAGTCTTTTGGTTGCTCTGTATTTGGTGAGTCAAAATGCGACTGCTGCTTGCAAATAGTGAGCTTCAAGGTCATCCTGTATCTTTGAAGGCTTTCTGATTGGAGTTGCTTTTACAGTTGAGGTACCTTGAGCAGCAGTACAATTTGCAGTTCACACCTCTTAATGTAATGTATGGAATGTAAAGAATACAGAGATTTCTGTTGATTATGACAAATAAGTAGAATAGTATCAGAGTAAACATTGAAACTGAAATGGGTAACATTGTACAATGGAGGCCACAATTAGCACTTGGAGTTGCCATTGTGGATTGGGTTGTTGACAGCATGGATTCATATGCACAGCACTAGTATCCTTTTTTGGTGGAAACCAAATGGGTCATTATCACATTTAGCTTCAAGCAATAAAAAATGTATACTATATTTATCATTCCTATTATGCTTCTCAAGAAGACAGTGGTATAAACAAAGAACTGCACCATTTGATGGATTACTGTAGCAGCAGGTATCTTTCAAATAACTTTTTGTTTGGTTTTGAATCTACAATAGGTTGTCAAATCACCTCATACCTGGTTTCTTCAGGTGATCGCAGCATGTTTGAGTGGGGATACACCCAATGTGGATAAAGCAGTTCAATTATTGCGTGGACTACGAGCAAGCAAAAGTGTGGTGGGCTACAAGCCCCTATCCAATTTGTTAACAGCTTGTTGGCTTGCAGATCGTGTTGATGATGCTGACCTGATTTTTCAAGACATGCTAGCTGCTGACTACAAGATTGACAACAAAGTAAAGCCCTAATCTGTTCCTCTCTTGGTCTAAATGTTTTTGTTGGCACATTCCATGGTGTCTAGCTGGGGAGAAGCTCTCTGACTTACTTTGGTGGCCATCTAGTAATGCTCGATAACCCTCCTTGAAGATGGCAGAATATGCCTTGACTGCTCTGACTGCTGGATGTATAATGTCCTCCAACACATTTGGCCTTCAGTTTCCAGTTACAAAGAAAAATATTTAGGTTGGATAACTGTGAACTACATTGGAATGTGGGATGACTGAGCACACAAGCATGTCAAATATGAGAATAAGGTGAGTAGCTAGTTTGCCAGGTTTTTGCAGACTTTTTCTATATGAGGTGAAACAACTCATGACATGTGCACACAACTGATTTGAGGTTTGTTTAGGTGTGGATGAAAATGATGCAGCTTCATGGAAGGAAGGGAAGACACCGCAGGGTTGAGAACATTTTTCAGAAGATGAGAGAGGCAGGATTGGAAGCAAAAGGAGGTGAATACGATGCCCTCCTTCTTTCCTATTGCCGTGCAGGGCTTTTTGATCAAGCGCTCAGTGTATTCCGTGAATACAAGCTGGTATAACACTTGCCTGCATGTACCTCCTCCAATTGAGTGTGCATCAATTACTGGTGATTTTGGATGTGGTGCTCGGGCAATGTCATTGTTCTCTTTATCCTTTGTTATGATAATCCAAAGGATCTGATAGAAACTCCTGTATATTTTTAGCACTGCGTGAAGATGGCAGGTGTAAGTTTCATCAATGTGGGAAGGTTGTAAATTTTTGTTTATGGATGCAACAGAAAACAAAACCATCACTGGTGGCCTACAACATGCTGATTGATGCATGTGGTAAGAAGGGAATGCACGAGGAAGCAGTTCAGTTTTATGTGGAAGTCATGGAGGCAGGGTACCATCCATCCTCTGTCACCTACACCTCCCTCATTGCTGCTGTTGCCCAGGGAGGCCGCTATGAGAAAGCTGAAGAACTTTACAGACGGATGTTGCGAGATGGAGTGAAGCCAACCTCGCATACTTTTGCAACAATGATCAATGCATATTCTTTACGGGGATGGACCAAAGCTGGGCATGAGGTTGGTTTGTGGTTTCAAAATTCTACTCAATACCTGAGTTTCCATGGGATTTAACTGCTGGATTACTGTGCTGGACAAATCCCCACTCTTGTTTTCAGTGAATATGTTGGATATAGTCCATCAGTTAGTGATCAATTTGGGGATTAGGAGTTTGAGAACTTATCTAAATTTAGGTCAGTAGTTGTGGAAGTATTAGCATCTGATTACTCTTAAGCAAGATTCAGAATCAATGAGGTTCTCCAAAGCATTCCAATATATTTTCTGTAGAGATTTATAAGGCTTTTGGTGTTGTTCGCTAGCCCTGCAGTAATTATCAGAGGGTATCCTTAATATTGGTTGCAGGTATGCTCAGATGTGCTAAAAAGCTCTGGAGGTGCAGTCAATGTCAAAGTCTATGGGGCAATGCTCAACCTGTATGTGAGAGGAGGCTGGTATTCACATGCTGCTGACATATTTAATGAAATGCAGCGGAACAATGTTGAACCAGATGCTGCAGGTTATGGGGTTCTGATCTCTGCTCTTGGTGAAATGGACAATGCCACTATTGCTCCATTGGCCAAGGCACTGGAAGGTAGCCAGTTTGAATTGTGCCGAGTAGCATATCACATCATATGTTCTTCCCCACCAGCCCAGGACTCAAGTTCAGGGACCGATCCAGTCGGTGAAGGGTCTTTGGACGGATTATTGCAGCCAGAGGCTTTGGAACATGATTCAGTGGTGCAGGAAGTTTCAGATTTCCTCGAGATCTACACTTCTGCACAAGATGACAAGTCAAATTTCTCCTTTTATAATGCTATTCTGGATGCTTTGTGGAGGCGGGGGCTGAAGCAACGAGCAAAAATCGTGATGTTGAAGGCTCGTAGTCTCTCTGATCAGTACAACCGTCCCCACTTTGGTGAGTCAGTGTGGTCATTGGATCTACGGGGCCTCTCAATTAGGGCAGCTCAGGTGGCAGTATATAATTTCTTGGATGAAACTGTCAAGAGAGCCAAGATGCGGACAATACTGGCACAGAAAGTAGCGATAAAAACTGGTGGCAGCGGTACTGATGAGGATGTGTATGTTGGGCAAGGGAAAGGAACTGGAGTGGTTAAACAAGTAGTATTCAACTCGTTGATAGAAATGGGAGCACCATTTAGTGAGGGTTTGGATCAGGAGAGTTTGATGAGTTTGCAAGCCCCTTTTGAGGAGTTGGTCAAATGGATAACTAGGCATAAGGATCTTATTCAACTCAATGATTCCTTGTCACCTTCATTGAGTGAAACTGGACTATAAGGCTGTAGATGAGGTCCAGACAGGATGTTAGGTTTAGCCTTATAGTGTTTGGCTTATTCTTTGTAGGAGGGTAGATGGACACATGGTGGTCAGGGCATCAAGCTATCAAAACTCAAAAAGAGGTAGGTCGGGTATTTGTATTCATTAGTGGTCTCTAACCTTCTCTGCATCCAAAAGAGCACAGGGAGAAAAGCAATCATCATTTCATGGCTCTCTTTTCAAATCTAACTTGAGATAGATTTTCCTCAAGTTTTGAACTCTGGTAGCATGATGATAAATGGTTGTATGTTGATGCATTCTTTCTATGTGCTGTTGTGTTCTGTTGCAGGAAGTGCCAACTAGCTGCTTGTGTCTTTCATGAGTTTTGAGAAGTCATTTGGGATATTTCACATGTCTCAGCATCAATGGTTGTCTTGCATTTAACTTTCCAGTTTTTTAATGCATACAGCTTTGCTCCAGACATATCTTCAGTTTCTGCTGTTCTTCTTTCTCATCGTGCTTCTTCCCTTTGTATCCTTATTAGTGTGCAAGCTACCATCATGGCCAAGTCTTCCCTGTGGTGTGCAACTGTCCTTAGAATGACCTCAAGCTCTCAGTTTTCCAACAAGCTTTCCTTTGAAGCATTTCTGTCACTGCCATTGTCATCAAGTATACAGTTCATATTCAAAGAGTACAAGTTGCCACTGGGAGTGATTACACCTGTCACAGTGAATTTGGATCCAGCAACATGATACTAAAGGAATGGTGCCATGCATATGTAAGCTACTTGGTACAGATCAGTTTGCAATCATGGTCAGTGGATGAACCCAGAGAACTCCTTTCTTCTGGCAACTAAGAAGCAGGATAAGCACATGGAGCAAAGCCAGCTGATAAGCACTGAACTGTTTTGTGCTTGTTTCAAGGTGTGAACTATCATCACATTGCCCTTAGATATTTTCTTGCCAGTTTCTGATCAGCCAGGTTTCCCACTCTCCTCCAGTCCATCTCTGTCATCACTTTGTATCTCATTTTTTATCATCATGGAATTCAACCCCCCTAACTCAGATGTAGTTCATTTTGTTCACCATTTGCTGTGAGATTGCCAACCAGCATGCCAATTGAGACTTTGACCTTTCTACCTTGGGGGTTTTGATTGATCCTTTTGGGCATACCCCATAAAATATGGTGTCACTGGAATCAAGTCACTCTGATGTCTAAAATCAACATCTTGGTAAAAACTTTAGACAGCATGTGCACAGTGGCACACCATTTGATTCCAGGACTCAAGACTCACAATGGTGATGGGCACAGAAAAAAGAAGGTTGCAAAGAAACAATGAGTGGAATTCAAAGGATATATACAGGCATCATCTCAAATGTACACATTCATCTCATTTCAAGGAATAGCATCTGAACAATTATGAGCATGCCTTATCTTCAACAATCATTGGCACTCCAGAAATTTGAGATTGCAAATACATATCACCTGTTTCCATAACATGAACTTTACATACTCCAAATTGTCAAAATTGTACTACTCATATTCCTCTGAATGAGATGGCATTCAAAGCCAGGACTCAGAACCAAAGTCCACTACACTTTGTTAAGGAAAACAATGTGAGCTACATTGTTCTCAAAACCACTAACATTAACAAACCTCAAATTGTCAAAAAATCTAAAACTCTCCAGAACACGTTCAACCACACATTCCCTTGTCTGCTGGTTCATATAACATTGTCTGAACTTGCAACGTGGGTGTATCTGTAACCAAAAAGGAAGAGACTAAGTTCTTCAAATGTTGTACCCACACAGAGGACCATTAATGAATCCCACATGAATATCTTTGATTACTTGACTGCACATTTGTGAAATAAGCACAACTGGATGCATACAGCTCCCATCTTCAGCAGTTCATTGGTAATGTAATCACTATAATCTATACTTATTCTTGCCTGACTCCTATCTACACCCAATATGGTTTGCGTACATCTGGTAACTGCAGACCCCAGAATCCTGAATTTGGACATATTACAATGACCCAAAATGGAAAGTCACAAACTAAATATTGAGCACCACAAATTTTTTTGGGGATATGGCTTTGGATCAGACTCACTGGTATTCACATATTGGTTCTAATCACTCTGCCCATACCCTGATTTCTTTTAGAATGCGATCCAAGCTCTTGTGCTCGACTGTCATGAAATGGACTGGAACTTCCTAATGGAAACTGGCTATGAGAAATGCAATGTTACCTGATTACCAGACTGTTGTGGAATCTCCACCCAACAAAACTCCTTGTCATCCCAACAGAGACTCAGATTATGCTGCAAACATCACAAAGTTCCCAACTATCCAACTCAATCTCTCAACTCTTAAAGTCAGTCCATATCCAGTCTATGGACTGATCAACCTTAGTCCTGATCCGAAACAACAACAGACATTCTCAATTGAGTCAAAAATCTCTCCAATGCCACTGTTCTATATGTCACTTTCTCTCATATGCATCCTGATTCCCAAGTTTACTTTCCAACCCTAACCCTTACAAGAACCATGAAAACTACATGTCTTGTCCTCCTCTCCAGCCATATCCAATTGTTTTATTGTGTACATGTGCACAGACCCTCAGAGCTATGTGTAATGAAATCTCTAGCCTGAATCTTCTACACAGTACCACTCAAAGCATACAAAATCAACAAAATGCACAAACTTTCTCCCTGGAAAACACCCTGTAGCCATTGTCAGTTGCTGCCTTCACTCCACAGCACACATCCATTCAGATAAAGCTTGCCAACCAGCAGATCACCGACTCCCAGCATCATTCTCGCTCTCCAACACACCATCATCTCTGGCATTTTTGGCAGTAATGCTTTGATCTTGCCTTATTCCACTCCGCACAATTGCACATCTTCACAGCATTAATCAGCAAAAACCAATACTAATATAAACAAAATTCAGGAATTCAGTCTCCTAACTTGCACTGGTGAAACCTCTGGAAGCATTGAGATCATTCACTTTTGCAAAAGGGTGAAAGCTCCCATTCTGCAAACCCTAAAACCATTGTCACAAAGACATGTTTTCACATTTCACATTGACCTCATTTCTGGTCACACATCCTTCTTTGGGGTCTGAAACAGGCATCAACCCCAACATCCTCTACAGCATCTTCCCTGTACCTGCCACCAAGGAGCGAAGCCCTGTACCCACCACCCATGACAGTTTCTGGGGTCTCTGCTGTGTCAACAACATGTGCAACCTCAATGCCACATTTTTTTTCTGTATCAGAACTGGCTAAGATCACGGCATCATGGGAGAAACACCAGTCTGTTCACTGGCTAGCTGCTCCCAATTGATCGAAAAGCTTACACCAGTATGCAGCAATCTGAGAATGTAACATCTTAGCTAAGTTCATACCACAAACCAAAAATGGATCTGAGACCCAAGGATCCAAAGACACCTCACAGATATTATTTAGAGTACCCAAGCTTCGATAGAACTCTGCATAGCTACAAACATGAATCCCCCAGTATGTCGCTCTGCTGATTGGATAAATGTGCCTTTCCTCCACATCCCGCATATTCTCATACATAGCCTCCAACTCCTCCATACTTGCACCTATTTGTCTGAAGAATTCGGTATTATTGACAAGAAAGAAAACATTCAGTGATTTGTCTCTCAAGACCTGGTACCTCCATTCGTGTCTGTCTCTATTGATGAAGAACTCAATAGAATTCACTTCACCAAGTTCACCATCACCCACTAAGGCAAGCACTTGTCTTTTGGGACAATACTCTGAGATAGTTGTGAAGTAAGGTGGCACCAAAAACTCCCCACATGCTCTCACTTTTCTACAACCCAACAATCTATAGGAACATTTTCGACTATTGTCACAGAAGGCAAAATTTTCACTGATGGTGGACAAGAAATCATGCAAGAAGACTCTGGTGTTCTCGTCCCGAATCTTGGCTAGGAGAGATTTGACACTGTAAAACAGAAAGACTTTGAACAAGTGCCAGAGATTGTTGGGTACATAGGAGAAGAAATCAAACAAGACGATTGCGAAAAACACATAAACAGAAGGCCAATCGAAGCCGCGAGCTTGAAGAGCGATGGGGATGACAGAAAGCATTTTCATGAAATTGTCGTTCAGTCTTTCTCCGCTGCTGTTGTCGATGAAAGCGTAGTTGGTTTTCAACCTTGGGATATAACCATCTATGAACTTCTGTGTCAACTCTGTAGCGTCCAATCTCCGCATGATTACCAAGCCCGGGACGAGGAGATCTTCACGAGTGCAGATGGGATGCTCGTAGAACTTTCTGATCAGCCATCTGTATCGTAATTTGTTCTCGTCTCGTACTAGTACGCGGATCGAGCTCCCATCGAAGGCTTTTTCTTTCTTAAGAATTACAGTTACGAAATCGCCGCCGGGTTTTTCTTCGCATGTATCTTCATTAATAAAAAACTGTCGACCTATCCCGCCGTCTTTCCTTTGGTCGCCTTTCACCATTACGTAATATCTTTGTTTCGATAATGGCAAGCTGCAGAAGAGCTTTCTATGCCACAGCGAGGATATCACCGCGTACGGTATCCTGAAGAATTTCGCATCCCTCAGGAATACCCAAATCGAGTACGCCGTTTGTAGCCAGAAGAAAATGACTATCTTCTGCACCATTCTGAAATCAGTGAACAAGATCAATAATAATGAGCCTTGACTGATCTATCCCGCTCTTCATGCATGTCAATCTGCAGCCAAGCAGATTTCTCGAACGCAGCTAGCTCGATGAGCTCCACTCGGTGATGATCTTTTCTTCACGGTCGGGAGTATACATGTATAAGCTTATGTCGGTATCTTTCTCTCGAAGAGAATCCGCGTACCTTGTTTCTACTGAGCCTTCTCAAGCTTCCACACTAGAGCTTGCGCACAGTATCGCGGATCACTCTCCTAATCACTGACGACAAGCGAGCACCTCCAAAAAACAGCTCTCCAGGGTGCACCTCTGTGCTGGTTTCCAAGCAACTTTTACAAACTTCCTCGCTTCCTCGCATGCAACCCCTCGAGTTTTATTCCGGCTTCAGCTGAGAGCCTCCAAGCTCTCAAACAGCTCCTGCTCCTGCTGGAAACGTCGAAGCATCCTCGCCTTGCACATAGCTCAGGGTGCACATGTCCTTCTTTGCTATCTTTTGCAGAATCCGGCTGCGCCTCCAGCTCGAGTCTTGCGACAACTCAAACCAAAGCCCCCCTTGAACTTCTCTCTTTGTGAACCAAGATCGCTCCCCCTAATCCTGGAACGCACCAAAATTCGCTCAGAAGATCCTCCCTCAAAACCGAGCTCTCCAAAGTCTATAGATCGGGAAGCTTTTCAAACACTGAGCTAGCTACAAACCCCGACCCGCGCCCTTCAAGCCCGTGCAATTCAACAACAGGAAAACCACCTTCTCGTTGGACTGTCGGAGGCCTACACATAGAGGGACTCCTGGGCCTTTTGCGAAATGGAGCTGCGAGCTCGGTAAGCTCCAATACGATTAGCTTCACTCCTCACAAAACGCCAAGCTAGAAGCGTACTGCTTGCCGCGTCCTCAGCCACATATATCTTCAAAAACACAGTGCTCAATTCACGATCAGCACCGTGCACATCACGGCAACGGAAAGCTCCAGTACCGAACCCACTCAGCGCAGCTGAACCTTCAAAAGCTCACGCGCTCCAACAACGAGTCGGACAGTTTTTGGTCTCCGTCTCTCCTCGAGGTTCGCAACGCAACGACAACAACAGTCGTGCGCTCTCATGGCTCCCAAAACTCGAGAGCCTGTTCGCATCGTCTCTTTCGTTGTTCACAAACCATACTCTCGCCGTTCTCCAAAATCTTCAGTATCGGTACATTTGAAAAAAGCTCCGACATAGGTATTACAAAATTAGGAGAAAAAAAACACCCCACTGTTTACAGTATTTATAGTGTTGTGGACAATTCCTATATTATTCTGGACACGCTTTGGACACAATTTCCACCAACTCGGTTACCGAGTTGTTGAGATTCAATACACTTTGTTATCGTACACATTCCCTAAAAAATTGTATCTTATGTTGTTTCGTGGATACTAGGTAGTTTAGATAATTACCTTGTAGGTGATTGGGTGAACATCCGAATAAGAGGCGACATGTTTGGATCCAATCTATTCAAATGAAATTTTTGTTTCATATTTTGTTACAACTAATGTTGTAGTATGAGTCTTTTTATAAGCTTTTTAAAAAAAAAGCTTATGGGTTTTTAACAATTTGAGCATGCATTGTTTTAATATAATTGGTTGACTCTTGTTGAATTCATGTATATCCAAGTTCAAGAGGCCACTATCAAGGCTATTCAAATTGTTCAATTCAAAGGTTACTCATGTGATGAAACTCTAATCATTGATAATGATTCATGGATCGATGTTCATGCTTATGTGATTCAATTTTGAACTAGAGTTTTTTGTTTTGTTTTGTGTTGAATGGATTGTGCATGGTTGGGTTCCAATAATCTCACTAAAGTTATCACATTTGTGTTGGTGAAGGTTGGAGGGCTAACTAGGGAAAAGTTGTTGAATAAGTTGTGCTTTGGTGTAGATGGGGTTTCAAAATTTTAGGGTGGAAAAAAAAAAGTCACAAAGCAAATCAAAGAAACTTGAACACCATTTTCAATGGGTTTCCATCATGTTGCACATAAAACTAACCTTGCGGTTCAGTTCTTGGGTAATTTATTCTCATTGCCCATGAAAGTCTAATAACAATTGGGAGGTCTAATAAACCATTTATGACTTTTATGGATCTAAATTTTTTTCATTTGCAAAATTATTATAACTTTTGAGAAGTTTAATAAACTCTTATGGCTTTAGATTTTTTTCACTTATAGATTTGTTGTAAATTGTGAAATCTTTTAATAGACAATTTAATGACCTTCATGGGTTTTTATTTAGTTATAGATGTTGTAGGAGGTCTTATAACAAAAATACAAGGATGTGCAAATGTCACACAATTCATCATTTTACAGATCTTAAATTGTTCATAGTCAAGAGTTGACCAAAGATGGTGAAAATGCATATAACACATATGACAAAATGTAAAAGTTCCTCACTAAATGGGTTCCAAAACAAGTATAGAAGTTCTATAAACTTTTACTTTAAAATGATTAATTACAACAACATGAGCTATATTTGATCTAGTGGATCAGGTCCCTCTGGACATCATTCTTTCAACTATCATGGTCTTCTTCCAACATTAAGTCTCATTCGAAATTTGTGGTAGAGTCCCACTAATCCCAACAACTATCCCAAGCAAATTCACAAGGAATTTTTTGGATATTTGTATTTCTTGCTTCCCAAACTTCTTGTAATACCCAACCCATATCCTTGCAATTCCCAACAATCTAGGTCTCTCAAATTTCCTTAGATTTTCACTTTGCACTCCCTAATAATTCCACTAGCCCATAATCTTGATGCTAATTTATATAGACCAGCCATTAAGTCCTTTATGGTTTGTCATCATCTCCAACAGACACACATGTTATTTTCATATTATTCTATTACATAGTTCCTAGTTGTCGACTCTAGTGTGTAGTGGAAAGGTTTGAAGTCTCTTCATTGACCTAAACAACACCAAAAACAAAAAATTATGACCTTTAAACGAAGGAACATGCACACAACACTGTAGAAAAACTAGATGTTTAACTTTAGAAATGTGTCTACTTTTATCCTCTCCATCGCCTCCCCTTTCATTCATTTCACCAACCATCCATGCTTCTTGCCAAGCTTCACCATTGCCAAATTTCATCAAGCGCGAAAGAAGAATTCATTGTTTCAATAGTTATCTCAAATTAAACCTCCCAATGCAACACCATTGGTTCTTAATTCACCATAGCCTTCCAACAAATAAACAACATTACTCATAGACTCTAAGGAGCAAAAATGTCATCATCAATCGTTTCTTCTTTTGTCTTTTTCACATTCCAACGCACTGCTCTTTTTCATTAGGCCTTCACCCACTTAACAAATTCATTCAAACTTCCCTTCATCCCACAATCTCATTAACTCGACTTAATTGTGGCTATGATTTCATTGCAAGTAAATAAGGGGCTTCTCATGACTATCCACTTGCTATTGAGGCTTGTTGTTGCATTTCCCATTAATGGAGCCAATGGGTTAATCCCTCCGAATGTTTGCTTAGAGGAAGGATGTTTTTATATGTGATTTCATAGTTGTAATGAAGGCTTGCCAAAGCTAATTATATACTTTTAATTGTGATTGCAACTTGTCTTTCCAATGTGATGAATTTTGGTCCCTACATGGGTTGTTGGAGTGTGTGACCATCAACAGATCCACATGAAGCAGGTCATTGATTACAAGTCAAATTTTATAAATCATCTTTTCTTTGTTTTGAATGGCAAAAAGATTTAGGCTCATTAAGGTGTCATTTACTCACAAACGATTGAAATGTTTCATATTGTATAAGCTACATTTGCACATGTAATGTAAGTTGTGAAGGTGGAATGTAAGCATAAGTTTCTAAACTTTTGAATTTCATCATCATTCTGTTGAAAATCAAAGTCATGATAGTTCTACGTCCATATTTTAATCTTTTTTAATGACAATGTTTTGCAACGTGGATTGAAGCTAGAAATGGCAAAACTTGTGGTAGGTTTCATTTCTGAATTAGATTCTTGATAGCCTGAGCAATCCATATTAGATTCGACGGGAATTATTTATTCCCAGTAGTATCTCCAAGTGGATGTGGACCATACTTTTCCTCAATGCTTGAACGTTTTGGAAGGGTTTTATTGCACCTGTCCATCTGAACTTGAGGCAGATGAAAAATCAGAGCTATGGTGGTGCTTGCCCTTCTTTTAAGTTGGGAGTTGAATGCTACCTACACCAGGAGCCAGAAATGAAAAAAACAAAAAAGAGTGATCCAAACAATAACATAACAAGGCATCACAAACATGCTGGCCTTTGCCAATTGATAAGATGTTGTACATCTACATACTGTGTCCACACTCTGAACTCCAAAAAAACCCGTTCTAGTCTAAACAGTCTGAACACTTTCACTAAAGAAACCAGTTCACCTAATGTGAAACCGGTTCTAGTAAGGTAAAACTTCCAAATGTTGGATCCAATGCAAGAGTCCACAGGGACAGGGCCCAACAAAGACACAAGGCAAGGGAACCAAACTAATCCACAAAACCCTCCTCCTTTAGTGAAGCTGCCAAAGTTTTAAGACATCAGCAGAATGTAAAGGCCGGCTCTATTATTGTACCTTATGTGCAGGCTTGAGTTCAAGGGGTGGTGTTTCACACGTTCAAGCTCCAAGTAATGAGTAATGACAGCCATAGCTTGAATATCAAGTTTCAAGGTTTTTTTTAACAGAGTGGGTACGCTAAATGTACAGGGGCCAGGATTTGTTATGCAATGCGCTGAGGTTCTACACCTTTTATGAACCATTCCCACCCTTGTTCAGCTCTAGTGATTTAACAGATTCTAGAACAGTCCTTTTGTGGATGAATGTTTTCATTTTTTCAACCATTTTTTCAACATTTGTTTTGAGGAATTTTTTTTTTCCTACTGTAAATTTCACTAAATTAGGGTAGAAGTGCTCATCACCAATCGTTATCCTATCATCAAACATTTATTTAGATCTTTGTCATTTGTGTTTCATTTTGAGTGATTTAAAATGTTATGGGAGCACTACCTGAAGTCTTAGAAATCATCATTGAAATGTAAAGGAGAAAAAGTAATGAAAAAATATCAAGAGAAAAAAAAAGCTTTCCAACTTACAAAACATGTTTTTTTTTCTTTTCTCTTTGGACCCCTTCTATTTTCAAAGCGTATAACTTTCTTATTTCTTATTCATTTTAAATGATTTAAAGTTCTATAAGAGTGCCAGCATGAGTTTTACAAATCACCTTGGAACTTTAATAGCAATAGAGCAACATCCAAAGAATTTTTGGGTGTTCAGGAATTGGCTGTGTAGCATTCCATGGTTTTTTACAAAAAAAGTTAACCCCCTTCACTTTTGGGGCCTGTAACTTTCTCAATTGAAATCCATTTTGGATGATATTTACCGGATACACAATGTGAGGGGTTCAAGTGTTTTTGGACACCAGAAACATCAGAGCCCTCCCCTTGGATCCAGCCTGCCCTGAGCGCTTAAGTGTTTGCTCACCGGATATTTTACCCTAACTGAGAGATTTTTTGAAAAAAATCTTCAAACTTCCAATAATGTTTTTTTGAAAAACCATCCTCGAGAGTCTAGCTCCTTATATATTCTACTTTCAAAAATAAAACATTATTTTATATATATTTTTTATAATCAAATTTG
>Ga0209208_10001495_pt1 | contig 33094 bp, 28 predicted proteins | sample S1TSphfallax_3_FD_187694 | JGI IMG/M metagenome (GOLD analysis project Ga0209208, IMG submission 187694) | Host-associated microbial communities from peat moss isolated from Minnesota, USA - S1T2_Fd - Sphagnum fallax MG (SPAdes) (version 2) | ecosystem: Host-associated > Plants > Peat moss >...
TTTGAGCACTGTCCGGCGCCCTTTCTAGGCCTGACGGTGCAGCCCTGCGGCCCATGTGGTTCTGCCTCAGGGTTTGACTTTTGAACTGGAGGAGTTATTTAAATAGAAAAGAAGTCACGATTCCCTTTGCATTTGAATTTCTATATCAGTGCTTAGTACCATGTTCTACTCATGGGAAATAAAAAATTTCGAGTTTCCTAAACAACCACAATACAAAAATAAAATCAAGGAGAATTAAAATATGAAGAGTATTGACAAGTTTCTTTTGCTTATGTTTCAATAAAAACATGTTTTTTTTTCACATGTGCAAGAAGTCAATAAAAACATGCTCTATACAGAGCTCGATGGGGGGGTATTTAGTGTGTAGCATAGAAAAAAAAAGAGTCTCATGACAGAGCTAGTTGGGGGTATTTAGCATCTCACATTAAAAAAAGAGCCTCATGTAAATGGCCGGTGATTTTGGTGGGCCCGTGTTTTGGGGCCAGGGGGAGGTGTTGGCTGTTTTTCTGAAAAGAAATAGTGGAAAAAAGAATCACAAAAGTGGAGGGAGATGAAGACCCACATTTCCCTCCTTTCAAATGGTGGACCCACACATTCTTACTTCAAAAAAGTGGGAGGGGACTCAAGACATTCTTTATTCGTCATCTTCAACGTTGTGATAATTGATACGAATGTGGTGTAGACTTAACCATTTGGCAAAGCAGACCCGACAAAACTATATCATCAACCTGGTGATATGGTCAAATAGCAAAATAATGGCAAAAAAGTGAATGTGAGTGAGTGTAGACTTGACCATTTGGCAAAATAGACTTGACAAACTATAAGGTCAACTTGGTAAGATCGTCAAATAGCAAAATAATGGCAACAAAGTGAACTTAGGATGAACATAATGTGAACTTGGCAAAAAAATACCCCAGCAAAACAACCATCAACAGGAAAGTAATTCGTAAAGTCAGGAAAAGACGGCACCAGAACTCCCCTGTTTGGTCACATAGGGGATGAGAATTCAAAAAACAGGGCGAAAATAAAAAGCGCACAGGGCTTGAAGGGGGGCATGAAAATCAGTTTAGCAGCAAATTTGGTGCTGAACTGAGTTTGCCTTGTCCTTGCTTTTCCTGAACGCTTACTACCAATCACTGGTGCTGCTGTGTACTGTAGCTATAAATGTTCTGGAGCCTGGTGCATTTAATCCTGAGTCTCAGTATTTTTTCATACATACCCTTGTTTAAGAAAATTTCATGACTTTGCAGACAATAGCCAGGAGGGGATGAAGCATCAAACGAGGGCTGAAACTCAGGCCCAACAGGGCATGACTTTTACTGAAAACTCTATTGATTTTGAGAAATTACTGAGAGGCGAGAATATATAATGAGACAAGTAAAGCTCGCAGTTGATGAGTGAGTGCACACGTGGCTGGTTTGGACGTCCGCTTATTTGTGAAGTCCAGAGAATTATGCAGCCTAAACATGCTCCAAAGGAAGACGACCAGCCGTTCCCACAGGAGAACAATATCCAGTTTCATAATAGCTCTAATGTGAATTGTCTGCCAGTGTTTATGAAGTAGTTGCCCCCTCAGAATTTCTGTAGAACTGGAGTCCTATTCCAAGATGATTTCAAATAAGGAAGGATTTTTCCTTGTGACAAACCCCCCCATGCTGGGTTGCTGTGACCCAACACCCACCAATGCACCAGTTGTGGATGAGGCTGTTTTGGGTGTTTTGGTATGAACCCAAACCATTTAACCTAAACTAAACGTTGAGGTGGTTTTTATTTATATTTTTTCATGGGCTCATGCTTCCCTTGGATTTCAAAAAAAATTCTCCCCTTTTTTTCTCTCGTTTTCATTCTTCTTTTCCTCTTCCTTTGTTTTTTCTTTGTTCTTCTTCTCTTGCACCATCATCTTCTCCTTTTTCATTGCCATTGTTGTAGTTTCTTCTTCAACATTTTTTTCTTTCTTTTTTAAAACTGCTATTATTATTATCATTAGTTTCTCTTTTCTTTTTTTGTTATAGATTCTTCTTCTTGATCATTTTTTCTTTCATTTTTATTGCTATTTAAAAAAAAATTCTTCATTTTTTTCTATTTTTCATATTGTTGAAACAACTTTTTCATTTCATTCTCTTTATGTTCTTTTTTCTCTTTTTTCAAGCATTTTCCTCCTTTTTCAGCACATCATTGCACGGAATGTCATTGCTTGTTGCACCATCACTTAGTTATGCATAGCATACTATACTAGGTATGCCTTTGTCCATTTCCTTTTTTCCTGGTTTTGTGTTGGTTTGTGCAAGAGCAAAAACAAAAAAAAATAAAAATAAAATGGAGGACAAAACAAAAGAATAAAAGAAAAAGAAATGAAAAATTAAAAAATTAGAAAAAAAAACTACTTTTGTTTCTTTCTTGTTTCTCTAGATTTTTCTATTTTTTTAATTCCAAAAGAAGTTTGTTTTTTCTTTTTTTTTTTTCAATTTTTTCTTGAAGAACTTTTTTCATTAAAAAAAAATCAACAAGTAAAATTCTAGTTTTTGTTTCCTTTTTATTGCTTTGTTTTCCTTTTTCTCTATTTCTTTAAGAATAAGAAGGTCTATTTGGTTTTTTTGCCCTATTTTTTCAAATTTTTTTGTTTTACTTAATTCTAGATTTTTTTTTCCTTATGTGTCCTAAATATATATATATATATATATTTCCCCCTATTTTTCGTGGTTTTTAAAATTCGAAAAGATGAAGTTTGTTTTTGAATTTCCATTATTTCCTATTTTCAAAAAAAAAAATCCCATTTTTCTTTTTTTTAAAAATCCAATAAATGACATATATTCATATCAATGTATTTTTTTTGTGGTTTTTTTGGGAATCTTGCCTAGTTTTGGCGACTTAATGGAACATATTCTCTAAATTTAGGGATTTAAAACTTTTTTTCTTGAAATATGGTGAATTGTTTTTAAAATCTCAAAAATCCCTTTGTTGGATTCACCAACCCTTTTTTTTCTTGTCACCAAGTGATGAAAATTTGCCACAAAAAATAACCATGTTTGTAACCAATGCCATTCAATTTCAATTATATCACTATCAACTATACATTCATCAACATGCCACTAAAGTGGTTGCAACAATAAAGACTTACCAATGAACCCATGGCATAGTGGTTAATCTGTTTATTGTTTATAATTTTACTTCCGTTTGGGACTAGAAAGTCCATTAAATGAAAGATAGATCATGGAGGATAGATTGTCTTTTGGTATTGGCAACATGCCACAAACTTGGCTAGGGCAATCGTGTTCGTAGTTTGCATGAGTTTAGTAAGAGTGCTAGTGTGGGTGAAAGGTAGGGCTAAACAAAAACGTTTTTTTAACTTTTTATGTATTTGGACACACAAGGAGCAAATGTTTTTCATCCTTTACTTTCCCCAAGTCGCAGCCTCGACAAAGCTTCTTTACATATGGCACACCCTTCCACGCACCTAACATTACCTCAAGTTGTGTGTTGCCACACCAAAACCAGGCTAGAGCTTTCCGCAACAGATGTCACACAAGTAGCTTTCGCACTCATACGACATACCTTTGAAGCACAAGTATTTTATCTGCATGTTGGTCCTGATCTTACGGTTGGTAAAGAACTTTTCAATGAAAGCCTACCACATATTATCCTTCACTAACGCGCCCCCAAGTTCCTTGTTAGACTTAAAAGAGTCCAACTATGTTAAAGAGCGAAAGTAGTTGGAACTTGGTGTTGCTCCCAGCTTCCAACACTAAAGGGAGTGAGAGGGGCGTGTTGAAAGCTTCGGGATTATATTAGGAAGAGGGACAACTTATTTAGTTACTCGGTCCAGCATCAAAATCAACCACAAGTTGGTTAATTCACCTTCGAAAACACTCTTAGTGTTAGGACAAGCCACGGGCAACACAAACTCACTTGACTCACCACGGCTCGGACTCGGGGGAAGCCACCACATTCCCCCATATAGTATTCTCTGCGTTGCTCTGCGGCACCCGCATCCGAAACTATCCCGGATTGGACTCCCGGGACTTTGGGAGCTCATAACTCTCAGCTCAGACCTCTGATTGGGATGAGGTCTAAAGCAAACTTGTAGCTCTCCTCAAGAGCTTTTCAACGGTGTGTCGCACTCCACCTGCACACACCGGGGTCGGGTTGATTCTCGACTTTTAGTGGTCGGGAGTCAAATTGCCGATTTGACTCCCGGCCCTTCTTTTGACCATAACTTGTGCTGCAGATGTCCAAATGGCTCATGCGAGGCCATTTTAGATATCTACACTTCAAGAAATTTCCAACGGTATAATAAACACATCAAGGCAAGGTGTTTTGACCCCTGTAATCGAGTTCTAAAGTTTCAGGAGTCCTAGAGGACTCCAAGATCCCACTTTTGGGAGTGCGAACCTCATCTTCACACTTGCCTCAAAATGAGGTTGTGACATTCACCCTTTTCACATTCAACATTGTGTGGGGAAAACCTGGACGAGTGGGGCCACAACCTCTTGGTTGGTCGGGTCTCTCGTCGTAGATTTAACACCAACCGGTTGCACTAGTTGTAACACGGTTCACTCAGCCATCTGAGCTCCTCAGCTCCCACTTGTATGTTGTGTGCGTTGCACCAAAGTACTTGGCTTTCCACCCATCCTCTCATCCTTGCTAGATGGGTAAGATGTATGTGTGTTGTCCTAGGAGCTGTTCTCAGTGGTAGTTGAGCAGGCCCCGCTTGTAGTGCATGGGCCATTGCAGGTTGAGGCGCCATTTCTAGCAATGATTGAATCAAAGGTAGAAAACTTGCCACCTCCTAGGGCTGATTCTTGAGTAGCCATTTTTTCACGGATCTAGCCCAACATTTCTTTCTCGCAACAAGCATAGCAAGCTGGGCTTCCCATGCTTTTCCCAAGATGCAGTATTTAGTGAACGTGCTCACTGCTCACACGGTTATACTACAACAACAATTCCCCCCATACAAAGTGTTCAAAGGCGAACTTGCCAAATTCTGCCAACACGATGGACGTGCTGGTTGTTTTTCGCGCCCCAAGCAGGGACTTGAGGAACCTTTGGTACTCTATTTCAATAGCTTTTATTTTCTTAGAGTCCACCCAAACCTCACACACATAGCTTGTTATGGAACGCACCAACATGTTGAAGAGGTCATAGTGTAACTTAACGTCCATAATACGTAGCTCCACACATTGGCGATTCAGTGCGAACAACAAATGCATGCTGGTGGTTGCTAGACGCTCCACTGCACTGTCTAGTTTTGAGGTGGTCTCGAGCAAGATCCCTGGGTATTTGAAGGTTTGCACACGCTCAATAGAGTCATCTTCAAACACAAAATTTTGGCATGGGTCAACAGAATTGAACACCATGACTTTTGTTTTTTTCACTTTCATCGTAAGCCCACATTCAACACAGAATTGCTGGAGCGTGTCTAATTGTTGTTGTAATCCCATTTCTGATTCCAACATTAAAGCGAGGTCATTTGCAAAAAGCAGCAGCCATGCATGTAAATTTGCTAGGGCCAGTGCATCACATTCTCTTTTGTGCAAGCACCCTCTAGGGCATCTAAATATAGCCCAAACAACAAGGGGTTGAAAGGACAGCCTTGCTTCACACCTTGTTGGCACCTGAAGCTGGAGGTGACACCTTCACTTGGGTGGTTAATGTATACGGTATCCTTAACATACATTATTTGCAAGCATTGCAAGAAACAACTCTCCACCCCGAAGCTAGCTAACACTTGTCACAACACTTCACGCAACACAATATTGAATGCCTTTTTAAAGTCCACAAAGCGACAATAGAGCGGTTTATTTTTTGCCTTGCTTTGTTCTATCAAAGTTCACAATATGTAGAATTGGTCAGTAATGCAGTAATTTTTACGAAACCCAGCTTGACCCTTGGCACACAACCCATGTTGTTCAACCCACTCGTTTAGCCTTTTGTCAAAAATCATAGCGAAGAACTTTGTTAGGATAAACCCAACTATTATCCCCTTGTAGTTGTCAAATTCGGAAACATCACCCCTTTTGAAAAACGTGTGGACCACCCTAGTGGAAAAGGCTTTTGGAAAGCCCTTTGCCAGAAAGTAGTTGAGTGTTATCAATAGTGACATGTGCAGCAACTCTCCTGCATCCAAAATGAACTCAGCTTCATACCATCCAAACCAATAGCTTTGTTCCTTTGTAGTTTTTTCAACGTTTGAAGTAGCTTAACAAATGTGATATATGTGTTTAGGGTGTGGTTAGGTAGAGGTTCTGTCACCTGAGTCGAATGATCAGCTTGCAACCATACGAGTGGCGAAGACTAGCCAACCAACTTGCGAAAGCTTTCCAAACACGCAATTGCATTGATCTTGTCCACAACAGGTGCCCTTGGCCAGTACTTTTTCCAAAATGAAAGCACATCCATTTTGGTAAGCACACACATATGTTGAGCTCTTGCAGTTTCCCAAAAAAATCTTTTCTTTTTTCATAAATTTTTAAGTTCACTTTCTTAATGTTTAACAACATGTGAATCGAGGTTGGCTTTTAACCAGAGCCTTAGCTCATGTTTCACTGTACAGTAGTTGACATCAAACCAGGGTTTATGGCAATGTTTTTTTTTGCAACTCCCTCCCGAAAGCTTGTTGCCAAAAATAGATTCTATTGTCGCACCCATGCACTATTGCAGCATGTTAGCTAACCCGTCTGCCCCCAAATGCCCAATCAAGTCAACAACCCACAGGTTTCCAAGACTTACTATTAGGGTAAGCTGATACTTTTCAACTATTGATTTATCATATTTAAACCTAGGCGAGAAGGTTTTTGTTTCAACCGTATGTTGTGGTTCAACAAAGTTGCAATCGATGCTCAATCGTAGGCACAACGGCCTGTGGTCAAAGTCTCCCCCCATTGTGCAGTAGCGGGTGTCATCCATTATCACCTTGAAGTGTGTAACAACTTGCCAAATTGCAAGTGAACCAATAATATAATCGACAATGTTACACCCCCAATTTGCCAAGTAAGTGAACTCCCTTGATTCGTCACCAAGTGTTTGGCCATTGAGGATGAAAAGCCCAACATTACAACATAGGTCTAGGAGCTCACAGCCCTAGCCGCCAACATTATCGTCACAATTTTAGTGTTTAGCCATTATCAAAATAATCAAAATAATTTTTAAAAGTGGTCTATTAAAGTTAGAAAGTAGCATGTATATCTTACTTGGGTTTCTTTCGCATAAACTATGGCATGGAATTCATGATTGTCATATTTTGGACATTTTAAAAAGTTTTGATAAAATTTGCATGTTTTGAATGCCAGCATTACATTAATATTTTTTTAAAAAGTACCTTAAAAATACAAGTTTGAAACACAATATAATATTGTATTATTACATTAAAAGACCCTCAACAACATAAAACTCAATGTGAAATAATTGCATAAGAGCCACAAAATAAACATTAATTTTGTTCAACTATTTTGGAATTTACTCACATTTGAAACATAAAATGCCAATGCTTTTAGATGGTTTTTATAATACCCAAATGTTGGGTGCATGAAATATGCATGTTCAATGAAAAAAATGATGATTATATATATATATATATAATTAGAAGGAAAACAAATGTGATAAATAGTACAAGAAAATAATTAAAAAAAAAAAAGAAATTGAAATTTTAAAAGAGAATAAGAAAAAAAAAGAAATATACAAATAATTTTTAGAAATATGAATTCAAAAGAAAATTAAAAAATAAAAAATTCTTGCATTTTGGTCACAAAGTATGTAATAATAATTGAGTTGTATTGTATTTGAAATAACATTGTTTTCAATGTGGGTATTTTATTTTGTGATTGAATCTTCAACTATTTTAGCATTTAATAATAATTACCAAAATATGTAATATTTATGTGTGAATCAAATAAGTTGATTGAATGTGCAATACCCATTTTCAAGGTTATCATTTATTAACATCAAGGGTTCAAATATGATTAAAATGGTTTTTAATTCATTTAATGTGATACCTTCATATTTGGTATATCACACATTAGTACATGTTAGCATCGTGTAAATGATAGGTAGGTAGGTAGGTAGGTAGGTGAGTAGGTGGGTGGGTGGGTGTGTGGGGAAATAAGCATGTATGCAGGTAGGTTGGTGGCAAGACAAATAAATACATGTGTAAGTAAATATGTATGTAAGTCAATAGCAAGTTACGTCAATGACTAAATAAGGTTAATATGGTAGACAAAAAGTTTTGTTAAAAAGATTTTGTTGAAAGAGTAATCTTTAAATTAATTCAAGAATATATTAAAGTTTTGTCAAAAGGTAGAGGTTTTGCTAATAGGTATAAGTTTAACCATGAAGAAAGAAAGGTTTTTCTAAAAGATAAAAATTTAGTTGAACAAAAAAAGAGGTTTAGCCATAAAGAGATGGAAATTTTGCTAAAAGGTATAGGTTTAATAAGGAAGAATTAAATTTTTTTTTCAAATAATAAAGGTTTAATAAAAATAGGGTTGTCACTAGATCTATGCATTCATCATGAAGCAATGGACACATTTAAATGTAGGCACAACCTTGTGTCTTGTTAATATAAGGTCAGTTTAAATCAACCTAAGGTCAACCTAGGTCAAAATGAAGTTGGGCTGTTAAAAAAATAGTTGAAGGCAATGGAAAATCATCTCATTTGGTCACCATAAACCTTATGGTGATTGAAACAACTTTTGGTCCCATAATCTTATGGCAATCAAAGAAAAATTCAGGTGGCCATTAATTTTTTTCAAATAATGACCAATTTTTTTTGTTTAGGAATTAAAAATTAAAAATTACAAAATTACACTTTGGTTCGTTAGATAGCTATTTTTTATAATGGTACCCAAAAAATTTAGTCACCAATTTTTTATTGTTTTATCATTGACCAAAACTTTTTTGTTTGCCTTAAATAACTTTGAACTTGCCCAAAAATTCTAGTCATTCGATTGAATTTGTTTTTATCATTACCCAAAACATTCGGTCATCAACTTTTAGTTGCCACAGTCAAGGATTGAAATTTTTCAATTGCCCAATTCGGTGACCAAAGGCGATTGAAAACTTTTGGTCATTTAGGTTGGTGATCAAAACTTTTTGGGCAACAAAAATATTTTCAATTATTGGATCAATGGCCATTATTGACCAAAAAATTAAAATTATTAGGATAGCTCCCAAAATGTTTTTGAGCAAATTGAAAAAAAATGTTCATTAATTGTGGTGACCAAAAGTTGGCAATCAAAAAAATTTGGTTACCCAATTCAGTGACAAGACAATGGAAAATTTGGTCACCAATCCTATGGTGACCAAATCTATTTTTGGTCATCATACGTAATGGGGGTAGCCTGAGTGTAATGAATTTTTTTGGTGCATTAATTGTTACAAATGTGATTGACACATTAGGATGAATGTTGATGTGGTGCCTAATGCAAAATGGTTGCATCATTTCAGTTTTAACAACCTTGCCAAAGAGATAAAGATTTCTGAAAAGGTAAAAATTTAGCTAGGAAAAAGTAAAGGTTTTGTGGAAAGGCAAAGGTGTAATTAGAATTATATAGAACTTTTTCCAATGCAGTGGTTTAACCATGAAGAGATGGAGGTTTTGTCAAAAAGTATAGCTTTAGCCAAAAAGAGTTGAATTTTTTGTTAAAAGGTACAGGTTTAGTAAAAAAGATATATAAGTTTTATTCAGAGGTAAAGGTTTCGCCATTAAGAGATAGAAGTTTTGCCAAGAGATAAAAGTTCTACTAAGAAGATATAAAGATTTTGCCAACATGAAAAGGTTCAACCATAAAATGATGGAGGTTTAAGCAATAGGTGTAAGTCATGCCAAAAGGCAAAGGTTTAGCCAAGAAAGAGGCTTAATCATGAAAAAATAAAAGGTAAGTAGGTAAGGGGTGGGTAAGTAAGGCCAAAATGTATATCAATAATGTAGCTAGGTCAATAAGGTAGGTAGGGAATTAGGGTAACTAGGTTGGAGGGTAGTATGGTCAAGGTTGAGAAAAAAACACCCAAAAATTAAAAAGGGTGAAAAGTCAACATCCCAAAAAAGTTGATTGTGGTATAATGTTGGGTTAATGTAAGATCATGAACTAGATAAAGAAACATAGCCTATTTTATGGACATAATGGCCAATTGGTGGACTAATGGGTGTTGGTTCATTTTGGTTCATGGGCAAAGGAAAATCAAAGGATAGATTAAGCGAAGACATCATGGGGTCTTGGTGGAATAATAAAGCTATGTTGATTCTTTTTAATGGGTGTGAACAATTTAGAATAAAAGTACCTTGGGCATTTAAATGTTTGGAATTGAAGGACGATTGGCACATTGAAGGTTTATTGTTGGAATTTTGGAAGGATTATGATTCTTTCTTTGGTTAAAATTAGCCATGGACTTATTTAAACCTTTTTGCAACTGCTCTACCTCAAAGGGAGCTTTGGCCATAATTAATTGTTTTGGCAAGTGCTTAACAATTTTGGTTTTGGCAAGAAAAAAATGCATAATATTTTCAACAATTCCAAGTGAAAGTGCCTAACTTGCATAATATCCAATTTTAAATTAATAATTGGGCCATTATATAACTAGTTTTTGTAACATAAGTAATGCACTTTTCATATTTTGCCTTCATTAATTGATGAACTTTTGAAGGCAAAATGGACTTGCATGAAACAAAAGCCCAATGTTCCATCTACCATTCCTTTAATGACAAATTTAATTTTCATATGAAAAAATCCATAATTTTGATTTTTCAACTTTTTTGGGTTGGGGAAAACTAATGTACATGAGCATATCATTGCAATTATCCTATTATCACACATTAATTCCTCTATTGCCACACATTGTTCGTCTTTATCTTTGCACATCAAAACCCTAATGTTGCACACTAGTGTTTCCTATCCTTGCATACAAGCATTTGGGTTATTTGCACATGAAACAATAACAAGCATGCTAAAGTAGGCCAATTGGTGATTCTTGCTCAAAAAGTAAAAATGGATGAAAGACAAATTTAAAAATTAAAAATTTTAAGCCTTTTACCAATGATATAAATTTTGGAATTACTTGCCATATATAATATGATCATCCCTAATCTATATTATTATTCAAGCTATTTTATTTACTTATTACAAGTTTATATCTAATACTTTTTCCCAATCAAACTATTGAAACGATGTGTTATTAATGTTCAAGCCATCATGCATATAATTATTATTTTTTGAAATTTGAATATTTCAATTATGACGATGTTAAGCACTTTAAAAGCAAGTTTTTTTTTGTGTAAGTCTGAAGCTTTTAACTTACTCTTCAATATGAATTACAAATGTATTTTGTGTTTGTAACATGGTAAAATTTGCTTTAAACATTTTTTGAAAGAGCCATAAAAATAAATTTCAAAATGAAAAAGTCATGATTATACTTCATGTCAACTTTGTGCCAAATGAGAAAACAACACCAAATCGAAAAAAATGAGTGAAAAGAGATTGAAAAAAAAAGGTAAACATTATATCTTAGACTTTTAAAAACTTTTTCATATCATATTACATATGTTCATTCAATTAAAACATTAATTTTCAACGTATGCTACTTTCTGATGTCCAAAATTGACAATTCTAGTTTTTTGAATTTGAAAAATATATTTTTAATGTACTTTGGCATGCTTATACCCAACAATCTTAAAATCTTGAACATGAGGTGTGCATTAGTAGAGTCTTTGTGTCCATGGCAAAGTGCAACAATATAGCAATGTGATAATGTCATATAATAGTGTGATAATCAGGAATGCAATGAAGTGTGCAATCATGGGTTAAATGAAAAACGGTAAAATAAAATTCTATCAATTAACTCTCAAAATTGGGTTTCATGGTCGACATAGGATTGGGTTTCATCCTCCATTGAATGCTCATGTACTGTTTTGCAGGTTTTTTTTTAATCTCACGCTGTGTATGACCAAACTCTGGTCAGAATACCAGAACTATTTTTGCTTTCAAACTTGTGCTGCTATTGCATTGCCCTTGGACAGGAGCTCCTCCATCAACATAGAAAATAAGCTTTCATTCTCTCTTTTCCAATTTGCAGTACCCTATTTTGTCTTGCAGGTAAAGCTCTGGATATAGATCTAAATCGTTAATACTTTTGTTTCGTGACTTTGATCAAAATTTTGTTTTGCAGATCTAGACTGAAGTTTTCCTGAGCTGTTAGCATTCAAGGAGGCCTCAGGGAGCTACTGATCCATCAACATACTATATTCAGTATTCCTTTGGATTTGTGGCACCCAGTCTGCACCTGACCTTATTTTGTTTTCATTTTCTTTCCAGGCTTTCGCTTTGTAGGTGTTGGTGCTGAGCAATATGGCCGTAGCAGCCAAAGGATCAATGGCTCCAACTAATGGATCAATGGCTCCTGCAGTATCTGCAAATGGAGGATCAATCTGGGAGCAGCAGCTATCTGAGGAAGAGATGATCACAGCTCAAACGGTGGCAATTCCATTGATGTTGGGCTTTGTAAGACCATTCGTGATGAGGTCTGCAGTATTACTTGGGCTTCTGGACATCATTGCTGGAGCGGGACCCGGAAAGAGTCTCACCCTGAAGCAAATAGCTGCTGAGCTGAATATAACGAGGAGCAACAACAACGTCGACGAATCAGCAGCAGGGTCGACTCATGTGAATGAGTCTAACCTGCAACGCCTCTTGAATTGTATGGTCGCTTCTGGGATTCTCAGCTGCAGCAAGAAAGTGCAGGATGATGATCCACAGTCGGAACTGGTGATTGGTGCAGCAGCTGCAGATCATGATTCCAACCATATGCAGTATGAATTAACGGCAGTTTCCGATCTGCTAGGGACAAAGAACAACCCTTCGACTCAAGCACCTATGTTGCTGCTTCAGACTATTGAAGCAGCGCACGCTTCCTGCGCACAGCTTCACTGCTCCGTTTTTGGTGAACACCCCTGGCGCACAGCACATGGAAAGGTACAAAATTGTGCATGAACTGCAACTGAATATCTTCTGCCGCTTCTAGTTTTCTATCTAAAAATTATCTCATCCTCGATGATCTTCAGGTTGGTCAGCTCGTGCAAATGCTAGAAACTCCCGCACTTGTTTCTAAACTAAACACATGGTGAGCACCTACGTGATCTCCATGTCACTGCAGATACTTGATGATCTCCATCACTATACCTACTTGATGATCTCGATTGCTACAGCTACTAGCTAGCTAGCTTGATGATCTCCATCATCAATTGCAGCTACTTGATCATCTCCATCGCTGCGGCTACTAGCATGATCATCTCCATCAGTACTGCAGCCACTAGCATGATCATCTCCATCAGTACTGCAGCCACTTGATCATCTCCATTAGTACTGCGGCCACTTGATCATCTCCATCGCTGCAGCTTCTAGCTAGCATCATGATCATATCATCTGCATTTAATGTGATGTTGAACCTTGCTAATTGTTTTGTAGAATGTTTGGGAGTATTCGAGGGACAATCCGCAGTTCAATCGGACTGTAAATGCTGCATTGGCTGCTTCTGTGGCTATACTATCATGTGGTTTGCACAAATACGAAGGGTTCAAACACATCAAGACACTTGTGGATGTGGGTGGCGGTGTGGGCAAAGCTCTGGGGGTTTTGGTTTCCTCTTATCCCCAAATGCACGGCATCAACTCCGATTAACCTCACGTTGTTGCTGATGCTCCCAACATCCCTGGCATGTACTATGTACACCCACCACGCCCCCCCTAAAACCCTAAACCGTAAACCCTACATCGTTCTCACTGCTCGAGGCAGTTTTTAACTGATACGTAGTGTTTTTCTTCGGTCAATTTTGCGATGCACCTAACTAGTGCAGAGTGACAACCGATTGAGATATACGATTTATTCTTGAGTTCATATATAGAAGACACACAAAGGTTTGCAGTTCTCTAGATGGGGAATGTGAAAAACAAATTAAAAAATTATGCAGTTGAAATAAAAGCAACCACAACATGCAGCGGAGAAATTGTTGGTAGAAAAAAGGCCCTTTCGCTTCAAGTGGGAACTCTATGTTGTTGGTGAAATCAATGAAGGGGATCGTGGTGGAAGATATAAAACGAGACACATTTCTGAAGCTAAGTATTGAGCTTTTCTGTAAAAGTTGTAGGCCTAAGTAGTCAGATGGGTATATTCATTGTGTTAGGCAGTTTGGAATTGTTAACATTGTTTCTGTCAGTTATTACGACTTTAGTACTTCTTTGTTGTGCACTGGAGTCTATAAATCGGAATCATGTAGCATAACAACATGAATAAAACATGTGAGTTTGGTGGAGGTGATGACAGACCATAGGGAATGCAATGATTGGTCTATAAAAAGCATCAAGATTGTGGGTTAATGGATACATTTGGTGGTGTAAAGTGAAAAACTTGAGAAGTTGAGAGACCTAGTTGGTTGGGAACTCCGAGGATTTGAGTTGAGCATTGCACAAGAAATTTGGGAAGTGAGAACTACAAATGTCCATCGAATTCTTTGTTAGCTTGCTTGGGTATAGACCCTAGGATCATTAAGAGTGTTGCAGGAATAGATGGGATACTTGATACCAGAGGGAAGACTGTGATAGCCTAAAGAGTGATATCCCAGAGATCTGATCCACCAGATCAGATAAAGATTGTGTTGTTGTGATCAATCATTTTAGACTAGAGGTTGATAGAATTTATTTTCTGATAGTGGAACCTGTTTGGTGAAGCAATTTCTACATTCTGTCAATTGTGTTTCATACATTCTGGTTCTCTTTGTCTTTCACCTGAACATGACCAATTTAGGATCTGTAGAACAGTGAGCTATTGTGGTAATTGCACAGCCCCTCTCTTTTTGCTACAGAGGATCCAAGGTCCAATGAAATAGATCATTCCTATTGGATGAGAGCCATTAATCAGATCCGTGGCCTTTAGATGAGGTTCCAAGACAAAAAAAGTGGCAAATTGAGGTTAAAATCTACATGCCACTGTTTTGGAGGGAAAATAAAATTGGTTTGATCTACAAAAAAGAGCTAAAAAAGAGAGTTCATGATTTGAAGAAGCAAGATGCAAGCTAGGGTCCAAGGCATGGTCCAACTCAAGGATTCAATTTGCTTCAACTGAGTCCAAATTGGTTCCTACAAATTTGGACCCTGGACTCCTATCTAAAGTGGGCCTTAGTGTAAGGTAATGTCAAACATTAAGGTCTGGGATTGCAGATTTGTTCATTTTCTTAACCACATTATGTGACGTAATGTTCTAGTGGTGATGAATATATACTCATAATAGTGGCCAAAAAATGTGTGTTGAATATGACCTTTTTTTATATCATTGAATCTGTCACCACAGACCTTAATGTCATGGAATGGCCTTGTGTAATGGGCAGAGCAGGTCAGAAAAGATATTCATGGATATAAGGTGCCCTCTAATTACACCAGCAAATTTCTCCAAGTGCTTTCTGTACTGTGGAACGAGCCTGGTAAGGCCCATTCCACCAAGGAACATGACAAGCAAGGTATAGAGGGAGCTGTTGTTTCATTTGGTGGGGTGGGCTCTGCCAAGGCCTCTTCCATATTGTAGGTTTTTAACTGATGATTCAAATTTCAGGCTTATGCTCGCAGTGACAGTGAAGCCATCAAATAACTGCATGTGCCTCAAAGGGAAAAGGTTATATTAGTGCCTAGAGAGGACACAAAAACCAATTAAGTGTAAAGTAAAGGCATGTTCCTAAAGAAAGGGAGGGGCTGAGGTGAAGGCAATAGCTATCTTCTAGTCCAGCCCTGTTCCCATAGTAAAGTGCAAGGCAAACATTTTCATGGATGTCTAAACATATGTCATTCCAGAGGCATAGGAGGGAAAGGGCTTTTATCAGTGTTGGGTGCTTCTCACTGGGATCTTCAGTTCTAAGATCGGTTCTCAAATTGATTCTCACAATGAAAATCAACTGGTATCACATTTGATGATAATTGATTTAAGGATCTGACTGATGATTCTCACTCAAGTGAAAACCCAGTTATTGAGAATCAATTTTTTTATAAATGTTTTTGAAGAATCAGGTTAATTCTAAGGGAGAACCCAAAAAATGGTTCTCAGGGCAATAAAGTAAAATTGTCTATCAATGAACATGTGCTAGCCATGAAACATTTTTCAATGTTTCCCTCATTTTTTAACCATAAAGTTTTGTCACTTTTTTTACTTTGTTATTTCTGGTCCCTTCTTGAGCCGAAGATGCAAAGGTAACTTATGGATTGTGTAAGTTACAGTACAGGCTGTACAAGCACATTACGAGATTTGGAAGGTTATTGTTGCTGATCTCATCTTTAGCAATTCTTTTTCATATCTTTTTTCTTTAACTTTTCAAATTTTTCTTTACAAAATGGAGTTTCCTTATTCTTCTATTTCTGACCATACATGAAAAAATTAAAATAATTGCAAATATAAGACAATATTCAAAAAAAGAATGATGCCAGCATGATGCAGAGGGAGGAGTTGTAAGAACAAAGCAAAAAAAAAGTAGAAAGAAATAGGGATTAAAAAACAGAAGAAACTATGGGAAAAAATGATGAAATTTTACACCCATGAAGGGTCTATTTTTAGACCCTTCCAGATTTTTCGGCACCTTCCCTTGGCCTACTGGTCTCAGGCTGGCTCCTCAAAATCCAAAAGGGTCCAAAGATAGACCCTTCCCCTATACAAATTGAGTGATTTTTGTCTCATTGGATGCACAAACTGGAGGGCTAAAAATGTTCTATGAGCATCAGAAGTAAAGGAGCAATGGAGAAAACACAGGAAGAGGATGAGTGATAATTTGCTTAAAAAGTTTCTCTAGCAAGTTTTACAACACCTTGGGTGTAGTTGTTGTCAAGGTTGTTTTTTTTTAAAAAATTTATGATAAAGCCCACAACTAGTGATCATCCACAAAATTTGCCAAAACTTGGCCACAGCTCAGAGAGGAAAGCAGAACAATTTAAAGAATCCCACTATGTATTGGCAACCTGCTTGAACCTATTGTCTGTATATTATGATTTCAGAATTTCTTCCTCAAAATCTGGTGATTTTCACACATTTCTTTTCACAAAATTCCTTTAACATGAGTCACACTGGACTTTTTTCTTGGTTTCCAAGCAGCAAAAATTTGCCAGGAAAGAGAAAACGCTGGTTGTCATCTTCTGCAATTGTGCAAACTAAATCTGAGATAGATATCAAGTCAATAAACATTTTATTACATACTTCAAAACTTAACTTAAATTTTCTTTTGTATTTGCAGGTACCTCAGGAACATAGAGCATTGCTCCTAACCTCTCCAAAGAATCTTACAGATATGTAAAGTAGGGACAAGGTTGGCTCCAAGCTAAGAGATCATCAACAAACCAGCAGCTGAGAATTACTTCAAGTCTTTTGTGTTGGGGAAAGTAGGTCCACATGGTGTTCACTTGACCTGGGGCATGGGAACTGAAGCTATTGCCCACAATTTGCATGCCACATATACATGAACAATCCTATTGACCTACCCTTCCCATACAGAAAATTCATTAACAGTTTTATCCAATTATTAGTGCAGGGCTTCCATTCTAAATGATATAACTTGTCAATGTATGACCTCCATTTTCATTAGAGTGGGTTTTTCAATGCAGATTTTTGCAATTATTTGACCTGAAAAAATCTGATTTCAACATGTACTTTATTTTCATTTTTAATGACAAAACCATGGCCCAAATCTGCAAGATTTTGGGAGAAAAAAATTGCGAATTGCTAGATGTGTATGATAGGTTTCCAGTAGGTAGCCATGCATGTAGAATATATGAATATATATTAAACTTATATTTATGGTTTATAGCAAAATTTGGCTGAATTTTCTTGTAGATGATCACCAGCTACATCACAAAATTGCAAAACAAAATACTAGATTCTCCATGCCTAACTTTTAAGGATGAGGCTGTGCTATGCTCAAACCAGTGTTTTTTATTCATTTACTCAAGGTATTCGAGTTGGCTACACACATTGGCCCTTGGAGGTAGACTTGGCAACCAGTCTGGATTTTTTTAATAAATATTTAGCACCCTAAAGCAAATAAATCTCAAAATGTGGCATCCAAGGAAAATTTTACATAGCCAACAATTGCAATACAATTTTTTTTTGAAGAATGGTGAATTGGCTACAATGTGTTTTTAGGTGTAAGACAACTTGTGAGCCTTTCAAGATCTACGTATGTGCAATAGCAAACATTTCAACATTAATATGCAAAATTTAGCAATCCTTTGAACATGTAGGTGCCAACAACAACAATTTGCAAACAACTTGTACATGTGCAAAACTTTGTACTAACAAGAAGCAATTATCAAAAAAAATTACTTCAAATTTTGAAGGCCTAGGGGAGGGATCGAACCCCGATCCTCTTGGATCCTACTCATTGCAACCCAAGTCAGTTTTGCAAAAGTAACACATGTTAAAACCTTCCTTGCATTCCCACATTAGATCAAGAAAATAATCAACAAAATGAAAAGCAATGTGCATATCAAAACAACTCAAATCAACAACAAGCCAACATTTGAAGGAACTTAAAGAACATATAGGTTTAGGTTTACATCTTGGCCACTCAAATAACACATCACACATATGAAAAATGTAGTTGTAATACAAAATTTATCTTCATTGTTGTTTAATGCCTACATGCAAGTTGCAACTTGACCTCAAAACAATGTGCAAAAACACCTAATGTATTGCAATATTGAAACCTCTATAATCATCTATGCATCCACTACATACCTATGCTTCTTATCTTGGCACTCCTTGATGACATCTCCAAATGGGAAAGTGTGAGCATGGAGTAATGATGTTGGGCAAACATTTTGACAACCAAATCAAGATGAGTTGTGAACTAATTTCTAAGTTTAGATTTCATGAAAGACAAAGTTGAAAAGCATCACTTGTCTTCCACACCTTTCAATACCATCACTATAGTGATTTCTACCAATTTGAAGTATTTCGATAATCAATGTTGTAACACAACGCTAGAATTGGACCACAATTTGGTCACGAGATTATAACTCACAAGAGGTTCAAGAACATATTTGCAATTTGATTGCATAGTGACCTTGAAAAAGGAAACTCCCATGTCAAGTTTCTGTTCATTGAATAGGGCTAATACCTTTAAGCCTTCAACACCAGCATCTTTTTTAAAACAGTATTGTGCCTTCAAAAAGGCTAGATGGGCAAGGAACATATTCTCTACTTCAGAGTTCAACCAATACTGAGGATATTGAATCCCAGTAGCATTCATGAACTCATGGTTGGGAAATCTCCAAGCTAACTTTTCAATGAGGCTAGCAACTGCAACTAAACATTGTTCCTTCATTCATTTTGTAGCAGCAACCCAAGCATCAACAGTGCACATAACAAAAAGCCATGATGCACCACTTGGAATGGATTTGATACTTCCAACCTTGGAAGTAAAAAATAACATGCTCAATGTTGGTGGTTGCATCAATCCACTAAGCTATGAATAGCCCATCATTGCTACAATTGAATAAATTTGAAAAACCTTTAAACTACATGTTAGTGTATTTCTTCTCTAGATCACAGTACAATGTGTGTGGATTTGTACAACACATCTTCACTGCCCCAAAAAATCACACACAAACACTAGAAGAAAAAACCCCATTTTTTGAGTTGTTGTAGGCAACTAAAAGTGTTTTTTGAAACTATTTTTGATCAAAAATAGTTTCAAAAAACACTTTTAGTCGCTTACAACAACTCAAAAAATGGGGTTTTTCTTCTAGTGAAATGTATCATGACTTTAGGCAAATTTAATTAGGTCATCATAGACAACCTCCAACATGGGCATGATGCACATGAGGCCTAGGACAACCTCAACATCACATAAAAACTCAAGAGTGGGTCTTGAAGTTTCAATCGTTGCAAGGTCATCATTCATTTTTAACATTAGGGATTTGTACTTTGCAAGCACCCTCTTGGCATGAAACAACATAAATATCCACCTAGTCTTCACATTGCACAACAATTTGTTCCCTTTTGTTTCTAGCAATTGTGCAAGATTGCATTGTTCCAAATGCCTATTGGGTGAATAGGAAAAATAGGTGTATGTGGCTTGGAAGAAACCTTCAAGCTTATGCACTAGGGGTTGCATGGAAAGTGTTTACACATGTAGGTTTGTCCAATGTGCAACATAATGGACAACAAGCATAAAAAGGGCTACCTTTTTGGTGATTTGCATTGTTACACCATTATGAACACCTATAAACACAACAACCCCATCAAAACCCAAAAAGATCAGCTTGTTGTTGATCTCCTCCATGGTCAAACCCCCATTAACCATATCAATGATTTTAGTATCACATTGCTCAAGTAATTAGTAGTGGTGCCACCAAACAACCAATCTTTCCAAATTCAACAATATGGGTATGCGCTTGAAGCCTTCCACAAGGTATGCATGAATGTTAACCCATGATTGACTATCGATCATCGTCATTTCATCGTAACTAACAGCAAAATACATGGGTACATGAACAACCACTTTAGTTGAAATGAGAACAATGTTATGCATAGATTCTATAATCTCCTGTCTAGCATTATTATTCTAGTGTTTTTTTGGAATGTGCATCACTTTCAAAAATTCAAACAACAATTTTATCGTTTCAAAGTTAGTCATAAAACAACCTTGTTTCAAAAGCGAAAAAATTGCAAAAAATTGTATAAACTTCCTTTTTTCTCCCCAATCACATCCCCCACAACAACCATGTCAACCATTATGTCTTTTCCCATACTACAAAAAAACTATTCATTCTTTACATGTTGTGATTCAACAAACATGCAGTATTACCCCACATTGCAATTTGGTTTTGCAACTTTACACTTACGCCTCCCAACATGTTTTTGGAGGTTGTCAAATTTTGTGAACCAAGAGCCTTTCTTTGTCTTTAATCTGCAAGCAAACATGGCACCTGACCATGTTCACTTTCCCATTTGCCCCCAGCACAACTTTTTCCCATGGAGTTTTTGTTACCCAAAGATCTTGAAGAACCTGGTTAAATTTCCCATTTTTTCACCTTTTTCTTTTTTCCATGGGGTTGGTGTTAAACACATCACCACATTTTGCTACAACATTTTTTACACCAACATCAACTTCAAGTGTAATGCACCTAGATGCGCCACAAACAACTGCAACACCACAACCTTCACTTGAAGGTCAAACCTCAATGACACTAGGGACGTTAACAAAGAAAAAAAGACTTCCATTTGAACCCATTTGGCAGCTGTAGAAGCACCATGGTGTGATTAAATTAAAAGTTGAACTAAATAGATTTGTAAGAACTAAATAAGAGAAAAAGAAACAAGTAGCTTTGACAAACTTACAAAAATGGAAGAAAGAAACATTTAAAAAATTGAAACATGGTCAAGAAGCTATAGTTGTGAACTTATAAGAAGCTCCAAAGTATAAATAAATAAAGAAAGGAGCTTGAGACTTACAAAAAGTGAAAATTATTTGGAATCAACATTGAAAGTTGATTGTTGCGTGAAACCATCTGGAGATTGCTCTTCCATCACATTGATAGTTGTAACTACCAATGGACCTTTCTTGCACAATTCAAGGTCATCACCACCAAGCTAAACTATAAATGAAGCTCAACAAGTTGAACTATAAATGGACCTCAACAACAACCAGTAATTTTTTAAGAAAATATGGAAAGGCATCAACCCAAACTTTACAAGTGTAAGAGAAAGGCAGTGACATAAACAAAGAGCTTTGATGCAATGTGAGCCATGAAAAATTGTAGGTGGGTGGAGATGTGGTTACAACATGTCAAGCTTCATCATGTGATGGTGAAAGGATATGGGAGCTTCATCGAATGTGAGCGATCATGCAAAGCAACAAGGAACAACAATTAACAAGGTGCTACTCTTTCACTTCCACTACTTGGTTAATCCTAATCCAAAACCCTAGGATCTTGGCAAAATCAACGATTTTTTCTTTTTAAATGTAAGCTGGGTTGGTCATTTGGCCCTTTCTCCATGTCATTAATTGACAAAATTTCACCAATAAAAAAAAATGATGGTTCAAATGTAACCATAAGCAATAATGAGCAATGCCAGAAATATTGAAGACCACCCAAACCATGCCTAGTGAATATATGGATGAGATTGCAAACAAAATTTAAAACAACATTTAAACGAAAACAAACAAGGGTGTAAATATCAAACCATGCCTAGTGAAATATATCGATGAGATTGTAGAGAAAATCCAAAAGAACAATTTCAATCCAAAACAAACACGAGTGTAAATATCAGTCATCTAATGACAGTCCCCTTCAAGCCATGCCCTTCACCCATGAGTGACTTGTTTTTGGTGAATTTTTGCGATGTTGTGAAAAACATTTTGAAAAAAGAATATTCTGTCACAAATTCTTTTTTTAAGAACACGAAATTTCAAGAATCAATTTTAAGAAATAAAAATCACCAAAAATCATCACTTCTACTCACAACATGGTAGGGTATTGTTTAGATTTTTCTACTTGCATATTTTGAATATTGCCAAATTTGGCTAAATATTCTTATGAATGATTGTCACTTGAGCAACATCACTAAATTGGAAAAAAACACACTGCCTTCAGCATGAATGGCAATGTGTAGGCACCAAGAAACCACCTTCAAGAATTAATGCCCTTAAGGTGTACATCATCTTAAACAGATCTTGGGTAATGAAAATTTGAAGCTTCTAACAAAAGAATCACAAATTCTAATATTACCACAAAAGTTGAACACCTTGTGGTGGATGGCTTTACTGCATCCTGTGCCCTACATTTATCCACTTATATCCACAGTGTGAAATTAAAAAAATTAATTTACCTACAACCTTACCATGTGAATAGAGCAAATGTTGGCGATTTACCTTTATGGCCTGATCAATTTTGTTTTGCAAAGCCTATGGATCTACCTTGTTTGCCTTGGATTTGAACATGGGCACACAAATGGGTTGCCTTCTGACATTGGTGAGTTAGGGGTACATAACATTATGCAGGATTTTCGTGAAAGAACCGGCAGTTTTCATGAAAGAACCAGCAAAGAACAGAGTTTTTTTATGGCTAGTTATGTGATCTTTACCAGATTTGAGTCTGTGATTTTTTGAGAATCATGGTTATGAATCCTAAGAACCACTTGATTACAGCTGGGGTTCTGTTCATGTTTCTAGTAACTGCCCAACACTGGTTTGAACCTTTGTTGGATGGTTATTTGATTTTTGGTGTCAATTAAGTCCACAAACACTTGGAGATTCATGACCCCAACCTTTAGGTCACTAAGTTCATGCAGAATTTCAAGGTTAGTTGTTAATTTGTTTGAATGGAGTTGTTGCATTTAAAATTATCATTGGAAAATCCACTATGATTTGTGATTTCTTGGCTTTAGTTTTTGGCAATGGTGCCAATTAAGTCCCCAAGCACTCATATCGATGTGCCCAACCTTCTGATCATTAAGTTTATGAAAAGTTTCAAGTCCAAGGGATACATGAAGTAGAGCTTTCCATGGCACCAAAACTATTGGTTTGCCATTTCATTACTTTCCACTTTTTGTTGTTTGCTTGGTGGATTTGTAAAATTGCAAAATTTCACATTATCTTGTAAGTTAGGTAGAATTTGGATTTCAAAAGAGGTTTTGCTTTGTAAGTCCTTGACAAATGATGGAATTGTGCATTTGCAAACATATATGAGCTCACCTTATGAGATTGTTCCAACAACCCTAAAGAAGTTGTCAAAGAAGTTCTTGCATTCAAAATACTACACAAATTGTGTGCTAATTCAAAGAACCAAATAATTATAATGTTGGCAAATTTTGTAACATGGTAAGGTTCTTTAGACTAAAAAACCATTATATATAGATTGCATGTTTTCTTATTTCAGAAATAATATGTCCCGTAAGGAACCTTCACGTTGGAAATTTGAAATACCCAAAATCGAACAAGTTCTTTGAATCCCAAAAAATTCAAAAACTGAAATTGAAGGTTATAAAAATAATAAAGTAATTTGCACAAAATATATTATAACTGCTTTTAAGTGTTTGAATGTTATCAACAGTTTCTCATTAGAAATAAAAAGTACCAAGCGTATTTCAACACTGGTCTGGTTTTTCTTCCTGATTTTATATGTATGTCTGCATATTCTGCAGGCGTGGAACTCAATACAAAGCTGCCCAATCTAAAGAACAATGTCATAGCAGGGGTCTAGTAGTAACTATTGGAACAATACAAGTATTTGGAGGTATTGCTTCATACACCTACTAAAAGGGTTGCATTCTGAACACCCATATTGATAATCATATACATATCAGCGTCACACACATACATAGGTATATTGATACAACACTAACTAGTCGAATCAAGTGTTGGTTGATCACACATGTACTAGTGGGTGCCCATGGCCGAAGGCCACTGTGAAGTCCCCCTGTGTGAAATCCAGGTCCCAAAATTGAGATCTCACATCCTGAAAATCATGTCCTAAAAGTTTTCAGGTTTCGGTCTTGGAAATTTCCCCCTGTGTGAAATCCAGGCCCCAAAGTTGAGATCCCAAGTCCTGAAAACCATGTCCTGAAAATCATATCCTAAAAGCCCCAAAGTTGAGATCCCAAGTCCTGAAAACCATATCATGAAAACCATATCCTAAAATTTCCCAGGTCTTTTTGCCTGGCCGCCCTGCCCTGCCTGTCAGACAGACAGACATTGTAGATAACTTCCCTCAGTGTGTTCTCTGGAGCAAAAGTTGCCGAGCTCCGTCACAGACAGTCCGGACCGGACCCGGCCCGTCACCCCGTTCTTCACGTCGGCTATCCCGGGTCTCCGTTCCGCGCTAGAATGTCCTAACCTAAACTTTGCCCACAGACTGGGAACAGGAAATTCCGCCCTCCAATTAGCGCCGGGACCGGGCAATTAAAACGCAGAACTGTCGTGTCAGACAGACAGACGCACGGACGTAGTGAATTTATATATAAGATTTGGTGCAATATTTTCACTGATTGAAACCAATGGTGGCTGATTCTCAGTCCAGTTCAAAGTAATTGGACCTGCAACCAGTTTTCACCAGTTCTCAGACTGGTTCCAAGTAATTGGACTGGCGGTATCAGTCTTATGCTAAAAGCTGTGGTGAAACTTTGGGGATTCAATTCAGTTCTCCACCAGGCCATGCTGGTTTTTACTCACTATACCCCAAATCCTACAACTCTTTTATTGCCATAAAGCACAGGCAGAAAATTTCTAATTTTCTGCAGGGCACATTACCAAGTAGGCTTTTTCCTCAGCAAAAAAAAAAGGTATGACATTTCCAAAATCAAAGCAAGTGCTCCTACAGGCATCTGGCTTTTCCAAACAACCCGCATCTTTTTTTCAAATTTTCCCATAAATACATGGCAGTATCCATCAGGTGTCATGGGAAAATTTGAGAAAAGATTCTGCTAATGATCTCCACAGGGCAAGACCCTCAGAGGGAGGCATTCTGGAAAAAATAAGCAACCCTTTGGCTCCACCTCAGTTGGGTGCTTATTTTGGGGCCGTCCTGCTCCTCAGGCATTACACTATACACATAAATCACTTCCTGGATTTTTCCTTTGTAATTTTCAGCTCCATTAGCTGCCTGAAGAAACCTGTTTTCAGCCTGTGGGATCTTCTGTGGTGGAAAGCACCAGCCAGGAGGCTTTACTGGGATCTTCTAACCAGCAAATGGTACCAGTCAGCCTGTCACTATTTCTAAAAAGTGAATAAATCCCGGCTCTGCTTTGCATAGGAAAAGGACCTGAGTACAGGCCCTTCTCCTATACATAAGAAATTGTAGGTCTATAACATTCATAAGACCTTGCGACTTTCGCCAGGTTACTTGAGCTATTCATGCAGAAGAAACTTCCAAGAAAATTAGACAGATTAATATGTTGATCAATATGATGTGCCTTGTCCACAAAAAAATCAACCTAGTGTTTAGATCTTAACCTCCTCCTATCTGCATATTAACCAATAGACCCACACCTTTTTGTTTCACCCACAAAAAATGGTGCCTACTTCATGTTTGGTACTTATAATCACAGAGAACATACACCTCTCTCTCCGTCTCCACAGGTCTAACTATTTCATTCTACAAACAGAATTTGAGTAAAACTAACAGCGTCCTCCCCCCCCAACAAACCCCTTGTCATTCATAATCTTTACAAATTGAAACCCTGGTGCAGGAGCAACCATGAGTCTTCATGAATCATCAATGCTGTGCTGGCCCCCTTCATCTCTGTGAGGATTAGGGTACAAATCTTCATCCAATTGGATATCCTGCCTGGAGAAGCCCCAGGGAAAAAATGCTGATGCATAGCAATAACTGATAAAATCTCTTGAATTGGAAATTGAAATCATTTGTCAGTTTGGTCCAGTGACCCTAGTATATGTTGCTGCTGGAATGGTGGTCGACCAACGAGGGGCTTTCAAAATCCCAGCCACTTGCCCAGGATGATGCCATGTTGCAAGAGCCGCCTGCCCTACTCCGTTTCTGCAAATGTTCCAAGCTTGCTACTCGCTGCATCGATGGTGTGCGCCCCATTTTGTACACTCCAGTACTACTATTGTCCGGTGGTTGCTGCTCCACATATGCTACTGCATCAGCTCCAGAGCCCATCACATATTCACCCACCATGCCTCCACTCTTCATAATGCCATGTGGTGCATTCATTCGTGCCTCACTTGTTGCTAGCAGATCTTCAGCCATCTTCACCTACAATTATTGCACAAGTTGATGTCAAGTTCCAGTTAATACACAAAGTGCACACACCTAACCAACTATTACAAAAAAAATAAAACAATAAACCTAGAATGGTAAAAAAATTTATGAGCACACACTAGGTTGTACAAGGGTGCTTAAGGGATCCTCGGACATAAAACTAGCACTATTTTACAACATTGTTTCAACATGCTGGAAGATGATGTGAAAGAGGGAATGTGCACACTTTACCTTGGCATGCAATGCCTCAACATTGGATTTAAGGGCACGGTTATCAACAGCAGCTTTGTTAAACTTATGACTTATGTCTGCCAACTGCTTCACCAGTGCTGTGTTTTCAACTCGTAACTGGGCAACCTCCATCTCGAGTTCACTCAAATGTGCTTGTTTCCGTCTGCGTGACCGCCGCGCAGACTCCCTATTGGACAGCATCCTGCACAATTCATCCATAAATTACAATAATGATTTTTTTTTTTAAATTTGTTTCAATGTTCTTGTTTCTTTTGAGAAATGCCACAGAAAGAGAACAAAGAAAGAAGACCAAAATGATCTACAAAGCAAACATTAATGAATTAAATGCAAGACCCCTTGAATGAAAGTGCAAGTATGCCATACCTCCTAACCCGTTTTTCATCACTAGGGTTCATGTTTTGGCTAAGCTCGATCTCATGATCATCATCATCTGAGAACTCTGACCCACTTGTAATGGGTCGGGTTTGGCTTTGTGGCACTGCAGAAGCTGCCCCATATTGTGGCTTTGGAGGCAGTGCTGGAATCCCAAGTGGGTCCCCTGGCTTTCTCCACGCTGCTTGCAGTGAGAAAAAATTGTCAATGAATTTTTTTTAAATATATTTATTATTTTTTTAATTAAAAAACTCCACCCAAAGTTTGATGATACTCCTCACATACACACCACATGTACTAAACCCACAAATGCCAAAAACAACCTTCTCTTAATCTCATGGGAATTACTCACTTCAAACTTGTGCATTTTAGTGATGTATTCTGGTTCTAAGACTCAAGTTTCAACTGGTAATGTGTGTGGCCATAGAAATGGAAAAAGCTCCCAAGATGCAGAAATAACCAGAAGTTCTTTTCTGCAAAACAAAACATATTTGATGATTTTACAGGATTTGTTACAAAACAGAAACTCATTAACAGAGACTTACAAGATTCGTCAGTTGCTGAGTGTTGTGCAGTAGACCTCTGCTTTAGTCCACTGCCACTGCTGCTGCCGCCACCGCCACCTCCTGTTAGTTGCTGTTTGTCTCCACACCAACCCCACTTGCTACTGTCAGATTTGTGGGGAAAAATGTGCTCAATAAATAACCAACTCTTAAACACAAGAGATAACCCCAAACCTTGAACTTTGTTCCCATTTCTCTCATATTTCAGTTTTTAAATCTTTGGTCGATTACCTGAATTATTTCGTGAGCACAAATTCCCATTTGCTGCTGTTGTCAAACAGATTTAGAAAAATTCAACACATCTTTCACCCTAGACCTTGAGCTTTGTTCCCATTTAACTTGCAGTTAAGTCTCTAAATCTTTGGTTGATTACCCACAAAAAATTCATGAACAAAAAACTCCATTTGCTGCTGTTGTCATATGGAAAAAATCCACAACATGATCACCACCTTGCACACAAAATACCAGCATGGCAAATGCCTTGTGCATTCGTCCCTGTTTTCCTCTACCAAACAATCGGTCTTGAAAGCTTTTATCAGGTTTGAACAGATGAAAAATTTGAGAGGGATTAGGGCACTGACCCGAGTGAGGGCTACAGCAGCACAAGCCAAGTCCAGCTTATACTTGAGGAAATTCTCATACTCTTGTGGGTTGATCATCTGATTGCGTCCATTGACCTCCCCCCGTAGACCAGAAAACAAAGGATTCAATGCACCTGTGACCTCAACCTCTTCCGCTACACTGCTGGTGGGTTTCACGTCTTGATCCCCAGCTATGACATGAGAGGCAGTTATGTCAGAGACTTCATCACTCTCAGCAACAGCATCAGCCACCACCGCTGCCACCACTTCCTCCTTCTCCTCTTCATTATCCTCATAGATTATGGATCTGCTGCCATGTCCTAAGTGAGGCACATTACTGCCTGCTGCCTCATGTGCTTTCAGAAACTCTTGGAAGGCCCACTCTGATGCGCTGCGGTTCATGCCCTTGTCAACATCCCCAGAGGAAAGCTCCACCATCTTCAGAGCATCAGTCTCAGGTACAGCCACACCTCCACCTGCTCCATTATTGTATCCCTCACCTTGTGGATCAAGCTTCCAGAATGTCCCTAAAATGTCATCAACAGAAGAAATTCTCTCCATCTCTCTCTTTTCCCTTATGTTTTTCTTCCTTTGCTTTTGCTTCTCTTTGCACCCTAATCAGTTTAATTTGGGTATATCTGCAATTGTCACCTCTGCTTTGAGTCTTCCCAATCTACTACTCCTGCATCATCAAAGGTTTGAGCAACAGATGAGGAACCATGAGCTCACTTTGAAACACAAATTGTTTTGCTGCTTTCCTACATGATTTCAATACTGCAATAATCATCAGATGCCAACTTTACAAAACCCAACAAGTAGGAATCATCATCAAAAGAACTTCCGCAACAAACATGCAAAGCTGTTGGAGATCGATCTGAGGAGTAAGACGAGCCCCCCTCAAAATGGGTTTTTTTCTAAAGCAAACCCTCAAAACCCAAACCCCAACAAAACTTGAACAAAATCATGAAACTTTTCCAAGTCCCACAGCAGCAGCAGCAGCAGCAGCAGCAGCTCCCCAAAACACACAAAAGAGAAAATAAGCTTGACGAGATGGAGAAAGTCGAAGTGCAAATTCTCAAAACATAAACCACTACCAAAGGGAAAAAAGCAAACTCCAGACACCAAGAAAGGAAGAAAAGCGGTGGGGAAGTTTGAGAGGCCCCCCCCCGAAGAAAAAAGCACCCACCTTGAGCTCCAGAGGGAGAAAATTCTTTGGATTGCAACAACAACAACAACAACGGGACAAATCTCCGCACCAATTCAAGGAAGCAACAACACGCATCAAAGCCGAAGTCTTTTGCAAGTAAGGAAACAAAGTCGGGAGCTGGAAACGGATGAGAAGAAAGCTTGAAGATTACTACACCAGGAAGGAAGTGAAGATGGATGAGAGACACGAGAGAGAATAAATACTTTGACGGATGAAATGCCAGGAAGAGAGATAAAACATGGATGACACTTTTGATAACAGATGAATCAAAGACAGGAAAGAGATAAATATTGGATGACACTTTGGACAACAGATGGATGAACGAAATGGAAGAGAGAAAGGATAGGATGGAAATGATGGATGAAACGAAAGGAAGAGAGAAGGAATTGGATAAAGCTTTTGGATAAAAAGATGGATAAAATGCAACAAGGAAGAGATAAAAGATGAGATGAAACTTTGGACAAAGGATGGATGAAAAGAAGCAAAGAGGGTGAAAAGATGGATGAAATGAACGAAAGAGCCCAAGAAAGTGCCCAGGAACCGTGGTGACTCGGAAACTTCATCCCTCGCACACCGCAATTATCACTTACCTACTTACTTTCTGGAAGGTGGTGAGTTTTGTGCGTTTGGGGGCGGGGGTGAGTTTTGTGCGTTTGTGGCGGTGGGTTTTGTGCAGTTGTGCGTGGTGTTAAGTGTTAATTTATATTGAAATTTGGCCCTTTCCCTCCAAGAAGCGACTTCTCGTTGGTTGCAAATAGAAATTCTATTCCTAATATTGGCTGCCACTATTTTAGGCCTGAAGTAATAGCCCTTCCAAGGAACACCCTACTTATTTATTTTTGTTTGATCTGTTTGGTGTTTAGATTTGGTACCCTTTTTTATCTATACCCTAGTACCTAGGCTCATTGGGCAGCAAGGTGCCCAACAATCACCTAATTCTTTTTTTGTTCAGTTATGTTCAGCAGTAAAAATAATGAAGCTATTGTGCTCTAAAGCTTCATTCACATTTTTGGCATGGTAGCCACACATTTTTCAGAATTTTCGCCAATTTCAAAAAATGATAATTAGTGCCTAACTAACCTAGTTATTAGGGTATTTTTGTACCACTTGCAAACATTGCTAGTAATTTTGTGTGAGTAAAAACTATGTCCACAAAGTTATTTGGTTTTATTTGGAGGGGGGGGGGGGGTTTTTTGTATTCACATGTTAGTCTGGGGTTATCATTTACTTATGCAAGTGATGTTCATTGGGCACCCAATTAATAACCAGATGGTTATCACCATAGATAACTCAAACCCATTTGAATCTAACAAGGTGGGTGTAAATATTGATACTTCTTATTAAAGTTGTTTTTGGAAGGAGCCACTTTGATTTGCCCATCACCATTTTATTTTTTCGAAACAACAAGTACTCCCCCCAACAGAAGCAAAGACATCCCCTTTGGCCCTCTTTTATACACATGAAAGTTCAACTTTGGCCAAAAGCACGTGCCATAAAAGTGTAGTACTATTGGGGAACACGATGGGAACATTGAGAACCTTTTATAACTTGTTGAGGATCTTTTGGGAGCTTGATGGGAACACAATAGGAATGGGGGAAAAAAAAAAAAAAAACCACAAAAGAACTCGCCACCGCCTCCCCCCTCACCCCTCCCTTCCCAAAACTAAGTTATTTAGAAAGGTGTAGGGCCCTAGGGTTACTAACTTATTAGTAAAAAGCTCCTCAACAAGGCTCAACTCATCCACTCTCAAACAACAACAAAGGTGTGATTTGGATATTCTCCTATTCCTCTGATCCTGACACTTTGTTCAAGACTTTTTAAGGATATGTGAGAATCTAGTTCCAAACAGTTGAAAGGAGAGAAACCCACCAATTATTTCCGACAAAATGGAAGTCCGAGATGGCGGCTAACAGAAGGAGATAACTTATCTCCTACAATTTTATTTGAAAGAATGTGAATTGTATGTGCAATTAATTGATGGTGTGCTATTGTAGATCAACTCATATATCACCCAAGTTCCAAAAACATAACTGGTCTTGGTGACTAGTTTCCCATGGATTTTGAGTTGTTTCATTGTTTCCAGTGTTGTGCGGTTCTTTACTTCTTTGAAGAACCTCTCATCCCCATTCTAAAAATTTAAATTAAAACTGTCTCGGTTCTAGTTGCATATGCAGATAATTCACCTCTCCTCTTAACTAGATGAGGTGCCTCTGAAGTTCAATTTCATTTTTTGCAAGGAGCCAATTTGATTTGCCCACCACTCAAAAAAATTTGAAACTATGGAGGCTCCCCAAAATAGAAGGTTCTATTTTCAAGTATAGAGCAGTGTTGGGTGGGTATCACAGCTCTCACTGGGCATCAGAGTTTGAACCCCTTAGGGTATCACACTGAGTGATACCCTGCCTGAAAACCAGATCACCGGTTCTCACTTGTGTGAGAACCGGATGGTGATAACTAGTTAAGTATAAATAAATAAAAATAGTGAGACCTGGTTAGGGTCTGGCCCCTAACCCGGGTAAGGGTCTCAACATAATCTTAAATGAAAAACTTAGAGTTAGGTGGAGGCAGTGCATTCCAATGGTCACTTCTAGAAAACCTTAATTTTTTTATGAAATGCACTTTTCTGCTCTAGTTCTTCCTCTTGCATTTTTTCACTTGTGTTCAGAAATGTTGGGCATTGTCGTTGGGCGTTGTGTTTAATAGTATTTTGTATTGTTTAAATTTTGGAATTTAGATTTAGATCATAGAGTTAATTTTTTTCCCTTTCTCTTTTCTTTTTTTTGTGCCTCACCTTTCACCTTCTTTCATTTTCACTCTAATTTTTTTTTCTTTTTTCCCCTTTTGCTTCTTTCTTTTGCCTCTTGTTTTGTTGTTGTTTCATTGTGTTGTTTCGCACGCTCTTCACTTCGTTGCCTTGCATGTTTTTCGCCTCCCTACTTTGAATGCTACCTTGTTTGTTGCTTCGTGCATTGCCTCATTGCCTCACACATTGCCTTGCTACCACACATGCTACTTCGCTACCTCACGCATTGCCTTGCATGGTCATCACCTCGTTGCCTCATGTGCTTGTCACTTCCCTACCTCACGCATTGTTTCATTACCTTTTCCACACTACCTTGCACCCTACCTCACTACCTCATGTGTTGCCTCTTTACCTTGATGCCCTGCCTCAAAGTACCTTTTGACACCCCCCTTCCCAATTTGTGGTTTTGTTGCCTTGTGACTCACTACCTTGTTGCCTTGTTGCTCATTGGTTGGTAGTTGGTACTTCCCTCCTCCCTCTTCTTTTGCAAGGAGGAGCTTGGAGAAGCAAATTCTCCAGCAACCACCAAATAAGTTATTTTATTTTATTTTTTGCTTTTATGTTTAGTTCTTTTTTCTTTT
>Ga0209208_10001496_pt1 | contig 33092 bp, 8 predicted proteins | sample S1TSphfallax_3_FD_187694 | JGI IMG/M metagenome (GOLD analysis project Ga0209208, IMG submission 187694) | Host-associated microbial communities from peat moss isolated from Minnesota, USA - S1T2_Fd - Sphagnum fallax MG (SPAdes) (version 2) | ecosystem: Host-associated > Plants > Peat moss >...
TTTTTTTTTTTTTTTTTTTTTTTTTTTTTTTTTTTTTTTTTTTTTGTTTTTGTTTTGTTTTGTTTTCGTGTTTGTTTTTGTTTTTTGGTAAATTCTCATTACTCCTTTTCCTTTGCACCTCAAAGATGATTGTAGGATATTTTTAATAATTATGATTATTTATAATGAAAATATTATTTTAATATTATTACCTAGCTTAAATTATTAATTAATTTAGGATCTTTAAGTATTTTTAGGTTAATTAATGTAGCCTATTTACCATAAATATTTTAACATAAAATATAAATATAAATAGAATATTTATTAAAAATATACAATACTATTAATTATCATTATAATTATAATAAAAATTTAATTAATAGTGATGATTACTTATAATAATTATAATATTATAATATTAATATTTAATTTAAGCTAATACTTGGGTAGCTAACCTAGGTTTAAATATTTATAAGTTAACTAATGTATCCTATTAACCATAGGTATATTACCATAATTAAAAATATTAAAAGAATATTATTATTATGGTAAAAAAATATAATTATGATTTAAATATTTATAATATTTATTCCTATTAATAATATTTTCTATTAAATAATTAATAATATTAGTAATAAGGATAATTTTGATTTTGTAAAATTTTAATAGCTTTGATTGCCAATAATATTTAAGTAATAATATTATCATATAAATCAATTTTGAATAAATCTTTTTGTTTCATCAAATTCACATTTTTAAAAAAAATTCCAAATTAAAAAAAAAAGTTATACTTGCCATTTTTTAAATAATATATTTGACAAATAAAATTTGAAAACTTATAATACATATTTAACCCATGGTTAGTTTAACCTAATTTAATTTAGCCATCGTTAGTTTTAACCTAATTTCATTTAATTTAGCGTAACTTAATTTAATTAATTTAAGTTTTTCCTAAATTAATTTAATCATAGTTAGTTTAATTTAATTTAATTTAACCATAATTAGTTTAGCTTAACTTAATTTAGCCATGCTTGGTTTTAGCTTTAAATAATTTAAGATAATTTAGTTTAGCCATAATTAATTTAACTAAATTGAATTTTACCATGGTTAGTTTAGTCAAATTTAATATAGTTTAACCTAACTGAATTTAACCATGGTTAGTTTAACCTAATTTAATGTAGCTGAATTTAATTTAACCATAATTAATTTAACTTAACTTAATTTAGCCATGGTTAGTTTTTAGTTAGTTTAGCCTAGTTTATTTTAGCCATGAGTTTTTAGCCTAGGTTAATTTAAACATCGTGAATTTAAGGTCTTAATTAGTTTAACCATGGATACTAGAATTTTCTAATTAATTTTGCCATGGTTAGGTTAGGCCAAGTTTAGTTAGCATGGGTTTAACCTTAGTACTAGAGGTACATAATCCTACTATACATAACTTATGTAGATATATTAAATATATTAATTTAAGTATGTATTAGTTTAAGCCATTATTTTTATAACATGTGTCCATGTTGTACACATTTAGTTATATGTTAGTTGCACACACAACCATATGGCCCAAAAAATATACAGTACCTAATTTGTAGTTGCAAACATGATTGATATAGTTGTAAACAACATTTATTTGCATGCCAATTGCATAGTGACTAGTTGTAGATGACAAGATTTCTATTAGTGCTAGTAATTTACTTATATTTAATTAATAATAAGTGTTGCAATATTTTTTTTCCAAAACCTAATTTATTTTGCACTTACCTTGCCAAAAACATTTACATGCAAATGTGTAATTGTAAATGAAAAGTTTTGACATTGCCCCACGAAATTATAAACACTAGTAGAAAACCCCCCTTTTGCAACTATGTTTTCAACTAATGTTCAACTACAAACCAAGTTGAAAAATACACATATAATTACAACTTGTTTTTTACAATTGGGAAATACTTTTTGCAATTATTAACCAAGAATGTTGACAAGTATGAGTCGATAATGAAATTATAGTCGAAAGTGTATGCCATGTGTCAACACCACAACAATAGCCATTACGTGCCACTACTTGCCAATTTTGCTAAAAACTATTCTATCAATCTAATCAAGGGTTGTTGTCAATTGGATTCGACTAATGGATGAATTTCATTTGTTGACTAAGCATGATATCACCCAAAAATATAATTACAACTTCAATTAGGTTGCAATTATGTAAGTTGGAACTTTTGGCCAGTTGTTTAGTGACACATGGCATAGTCACAAATGTTGACATGTGGCATGTGCACAAAGTTTGGGGTCAATAAATAGTTAAATGACACGTGGCACATTCTCATCAATACGCTAGGCCAAATGGTGCCTAAACATAGGTTAGGTTTAAACATAGGCATTTAAGTTAAACCTAAACATATAGGCCATTTAACTTAAGCTTAAATTAAGGCTAGACCTAGGCATTTATGTTAAGCCTCAACCTAGGCCATATGGTAATTAATGAATGAAATCCTATTTCATTTGGTTTAACCTTTAGGGTTGAACTTTTTTTATTGGTTCATCCCAAATGGATATTACATTTTCATGTTTATTGTGTTCTTCGATAATCATAATGCACTCTTTTATATAGTTTGGATTCATGGAATGGAAGTGAACAATATGGGATAAAACATTATTTGTAATATAGTTGCATTGTAATTACAACTCAAATAGTTATAATCTAATTAAATAAGTTAGTATAAGTTTAGTTAAACCTAGACTTAAACTAATAATCTATTAAGTCTAAGTTTAGCTACTTACATGAATTACTTGTAATAAAATTTATCAACTATTTTTAATTGTATAGTTGTATAAATAAAACAATAAAACATGTTATCATCATTTATTAAATAATATGGCGATTAGTTAGTTTAAAAGAAAATTAACAATTAAATGTAATTATCTATTAAGTAATTAATGATTAATTATTACTTGAATCAAACAAAAACTCCAAATCCATTATAACTTTTTATAAAAAATTTCTAAACCAACAAATTAATTCAAATATAATTATTCAATAATAAAATATAATATAGTGATAATTAATAATTGACTATAATTACAACAACATTAATAGTAATAATAATATAACTAGTAATTAGGCTAGGCTAGTTATTTAACTATTATTATTCATATTTTTATCTAACTTAGTGGAACTATTACGAATAAATATAATAGATACATAAAATATATTTCAAAATATAGTAGTCTTAAATGAAAATAATCTCTGAAATTACATAATAATTTATTGAATATATTACTAAGGATTCCAAACATTATTATAATTCAATCATAAATAACTAAATAAATAATAAAATGAAAAAAATGAAAATCTTATTGGAAATAGCCAACACTAGAATTAAAATTAAAATTCTAAAAAAATATTAATTATGTATCATTCTTTATATGTTGTAAACTAAAATTGATCTACATGGCAATAATAAATTACAAATGTATTGAACATTATTTCAAAAAAATATTAATTAAATATCATTACTAGATATGTTGCAAATTAAATTGAATCTACATAGAAATAATAAATTATGCATGTATGGAACATACACATTATTAAATTGACTTATATTTCAAAATTTCCTTAAATTTTTTTTTCAAATTAAAGTGTAACATTTATATGCACAAAAAAAAATCATCATACATAACCAATGAACCATTCATGTATAAATTTTTTTAACATGTACTTTAATAAATAATGAATTCTTATTGTAATTTAAAATATATATTAAGTATCATGTGAATAAAAATGAATAAACATTAAACTTCCCCAAAATTATTAATTATGTATAATTACTTGATTTGTTGTACACTAACATTTGATTTACAACTAAATAATAAATCACATATATTGAACATACATTATTATAAACTCATATTTCAAAATTTCCCTAAATTTTATTTTGAAATTAAATATAAATATTTATGTGCACAAAAAAATGTGCATCATACATAACTATTCATTTACACAAATAGATTTTACATGTAGTTTAATGAAGTTTTATTACAATTTACAGCAAATATTCAGATATCATGTGTATAAAAATGAATAAACATTAGAGTTCCACAAAATTATTAATTATGTATCATTATTTGATATGTTGTAAACTAAAATTCAGTCTACATATAAATAATAATTAGGCATATTGAACATGCACATTATTACAAACTTATTTTTCAGAATTTCCTTAAATTTTATTTTAAGATCAAAATTAATTATTTATATGCACAAAAAATTGTTTGCATCATAAATAATCATTCATTTGATACCAAAACAAAACCATGTAATTTAATCTATTTATGAAAATGGATAGTTTGTTTTGTTTTGTTTTATCATGTTGAAATTTCCCAAACCAAATTGCTTCATGCAATGCTATGGATTATATTTGAAAATGTAGCAATGAATAGGGGTGCACTTACTTGGGTTGAGAATTTTTGGAGTTACAATGCAAAGGTTATTGATTATTGAACCATTTTCTTAGTAAACATTAATAAAATCATAAATAAAATTTGTATTCAAATCCAAAGGTGTCAAAGTGGTGTTGTTGGAAAGTAGTTCATGAGTCAAATTTAATCAAGTTTATTTATATTTTCATACTTAAAGTGTGGAAGATATTGAATTTTGAATGAATTTTGCTGTTGAAAGTTCAAAAAAATTACAAAAAATTGGGTTTAGAAGGGAAAATGAGTTGAGTGTGTTCACACTTGGGGCCAACAACAATGTTACGTTATCTATCCATGAAAGAAGGCAATTTGCTTTGTTTTGTTCTAATAATATGTCCCAAACCATAGTGTTTTAGGTTATGCTATAAGACTTATCATTAGAAAATTCTCAATGAATACGGGTGCACCAACTTGGTTTAGAATGTTTGGAATTATGGTGTGGATTCTATTGATTATTAAAACATTTTTTCATTGAATTAAAAAAAAAGAAAAAAAATTATATTGGAATATGGGGGCTTTCTTGGTATTATTGGAAAGCTTTCACCAAGGTTGATTTAATAATGTTGATTTTGTGATTTTGAGCCCTAAAATGTGAACAATATTATTGAAGTAATAATGGGTATTGTTGTTGGAAATTCAAAAAAATTGCAAAAAAAGGTTTGGAAGGAAAATTCAATTGAGTGCATTCAAATTTGGGCCAATGACATAGGGTACATTAGAGTTTAATGAATTTTTATCATAATTAAAAAAAAAAAAAAAAAACATGTGTATAAAAATGAATAAACATTAGAGTTACACAATATTATTAATTATGTATCATTATTTGATATGTTATGATGATCTACATAAAAATAATTAATTACATGTCTATTGCACATAAACATTATTATCAACATATATTTAAAAAAATTCCTTAAACTTTATTTTGAAATTAAGGTTTAATATTTATATGCACAAAAAAAATTTCATTTATACAAAAAAATTTACATGTAAATTAATGTTATCATAATTTCAAATAAATATTAAAATTAAAGTTGCCTACTAGTTGTTGAACCTAGTTGAAAGAAATAGTTGTAACAAAGTTACAAACAAAACTATATTTCATCCATCTTCAAATACATTTTATCATCCGTATATGTGTGTTGATGGTGTCATAAAAATAGTTGAACGTTAGTCAATGTCTTGATTGTGTGCCAACTAAAGAACCTTAGATGCCAAGAATATATTTTGAAAATGGCCCTTTAGTTCAAACATGTTTCACATTATTTACCAACATAGATGAACGTTCAATTTGGAAACATTGTTGATGCTAGGAATATTCAGCAAATGACCACGAAGTTAAAAAATGCTTTCAACTATATACCAATATAGTAGACAAGTTGACTTGATTGGTAATTGCCATTATTTTATTTTATTTAATTTAAAAATTCCAATTGAAACATAGTTACAAATGTTGTGTAGTTGAAAACTTTTGGTTAAAAAAGGGGGGATTTCTACTAGTGAAAAAAATATTATTTGCATGATAGGCATGGTAAATGTAACAAATATTTACACGATGGGTAAATTTTTACATTTACCTTATTTATATGGGTTTTTACATTTACCAACACAACCATGGTAGATATAAAACCCATAACCCTAAAAAGACAAAAGTTATGTAGCCCCGAAAGTGGCTAACTCATGGCTCACAATTGGGTCTTTTCGTGTCTTTGCCCACCCACCATGTTGAGATCAATGTAGACTAGTACGGTGATGGAAGATTCCCCTTGAAATAATAGTGGGAGGCAATCTTGGTGACCTAAGATTAATTACTCATCTTCCAAAATAAATAATAATAATAAATAAAGGAAAAACACCTAGCAAAAGAACAAAGGAAGAAAAAAAAAGTATTGAAGTATAAACAAAAAACCACATCAAAAAATGTAGAATGCACAATGGGGAGCTTTAAAAGGAGAAATCAAGAAACCTAGGACTTAAACCATCCATCACCAATAGCACAAAACAAGTCATGCATAGAGATGGGTGGAAAACTTGGAAAGGCACCAAGCCTAAAAAAGGTTTTTTTTATTACCACAACTGTTTGTTGCAAGATAATGGCGGTTTGAATTTGTTAAAGAGCCATCAACACCCCTTGCCTCTAAAATGAAACATAAAATTGAAAGAGGAGAACTTTCAAAGTCCTTTTTGTCGACCATGTCATGCTAGCACATCAATGAAAGAAGTTGTTTGCCTACTAGTGTAACCATTCAAATATATTTACTACTAGAGGGATGAAATCATTCTCAGGGTGTTAGTTGTAATATGACAAAACCTTTGTTTGAACTACAATCTTGTAACCAATCCTTGAGAAAAAACAACTCATGAAACAAAATTTGCACAAGTTGGGCCATCAATGATTACATTTGCCAAAGTGCAAATACCATCTGTTATAAGCATAATATCCATTCATTGCCATGATGACTAAAGAGATGGCACCAAGAGAACATGTGTTTATTCGCACAAAACATGGAACTTGACATCCCTAACAATGGAAGTGAAAAAATCTTTAAACGGATCATGTCTAATAACATGTTTTCGTACATAAACACAATGAAATAAATGCATCCTTATAAAATTTGTGGGCTAGCCACATATTCATCGAAAAAGACCACAAGTTGTAGGATGGGGGAGGCCCAATTTGATGCATAGTGTTAAGGAAAAAATGCTAGAAACCATTTCAAAACATGGGATGATTGGGTGGATGGAAATGAAGCATTCAAGCTAGGCTTGCGTAAAATTTCAACTGAACATAATGACAATTGGAAGACAATTCTAAAATGATGTTGGAAAATGAATGTTCATACACATTTTCCAAAATGTTTTCCTAAAAATGATTTGTTCATCTATTTGATAGTTGTTCAAATGGAAGGATGGAAACTTGAGTTGCTAGAGGTAGAAGGTCACAAACCTACCTAAGGTGAACTTGGAATGGAAGTGGACCTTAATTGTTAGCCCCGATAATCCCAAATAAAAATGGGAAACCATCTTGCAAAAATCTAGATGTCATGATTAGGGAAACAAGCCCCCATTTCCCAAAACATGATGTTGGGATGATAGTCTCCACATAAACAAGACCTATCCCACCTCTAAAAATGGGAATACAAGCTTGTCGACGAAGTAGTGGAGCCTTCACACTTTTAAAAACTTGGCCTTAAGAATCATCCAAATATGTGAATGATGGTTGAATAAAAGGAAGTTAGTTAATGTTGAAAATTTGGGAGTGGGGGTTTAGAACGAAGAAAATAATAAAACCTTTGTGTGAAACAATGAATGGGAATCCAAATGCCACTTGCATGTCCCCCCAAATTAGTAAGAAGATCTATGTGTTGAACACGATGTGAAGGAAAGGGACTCGAAGGAACACCCAAAAACCCAATGCCCCCAATAGGGTTATAGAAACCTGATGGAGGTGAAAACCTTAAAAACAACCCCAAAGGAAACCAAACAACACATTTACGGGGCTAAACCACAAGGTTTACCAAGTTTAATTAGGAAGAGAAATGATGAAAAACTTAAGATATAATTGAAACATGCTTAATGATGTGGGTGTTATTTATAACGAAAGGAAATAAACAAGAAATGAAAAGGCCAATCGAATTACAAAAGATGGAAAAATGAACTAATGAAAAATGAAAACCACCCAAAGGATCCCATGACAGGTGCCAATGGAAGATTAAATAATAAACAAATCACCCTAAAGAAAATAAGGAGGGTGGGGCATAAAAGGAATAGAAAAAGGTATAAATTGAAACAAATGCCTACCTATAGCCCATAACTCCTAGAATATAACCTTATGGGAACTAATGTTGAAGGCATTTGCAATGTCTAATTGTAACACCACCCAATCAAGGTGAACATCTAAAGCTTTTCGAATATTGTGCATCATTGTTTCTATCGTAACTTTAGCCTTGGGCTTGCAACCAAGGTGAAGGCTTGTAAGGGTGCAGGCCAAGAGGAAGCATGGAAGTCACATCTCATGTTCCCGGGAGTGTAGGAGAGCGTGAAGGAATGAACCTTCACACTCCCAAATGAACTCCCATTTTGGGAGTTGGAATCCCAATCGACTCCCGAACCTTCAAAGATCCATTGTAGTAATGAAAACTCATTGGATTGGGGAGTTCTTTATATCATTGAAAATTTATTGGAATGTTAATGTTTAAAATGGGTTCGCATGACCCATTTGGACACTTTTAACACAAGTTATGGCCAAAAGAAGGGTTGAGAGTCAAATTGGCAATTTGATTCCCGACCACTAAAAGTTGGGAATCAACCTGATTTCCTTGTGTGCAGGTAGCTTGCGACATATCGTTAAAAAATCTTGATGAGGGCTATAACTTTGCTTGAAACCTCATCTCAATTGGAGGTCTGCACACAAAGTTATGGGCCCCCAAAGTTGCGGGAGTCCCAGTTGTGGGAATTTTGGGACTCACACACCCCTCTACCCCCAAAGTGTTGCAAACTAAGGAGCGTTCCATGACTCCTTACTATTTCGCTGTTTTTGCCTTAGATTCACATTTGAGTCTATCAAGGAGCTTTGGGAGAGCGTCAATTTCACAACTTTCATTGATTGTGACGTCGAACTGGTCGGGGGACAAATGGGCTAAAAATGAATCTTGAAATTAGAAAAAAAGGTTATATTCACCAACCAATAAAAAACCTCGATTACTAGCATTAATTGAATGCCATTAAAAGGCTTGGCCAAAGCTAATAGTTTCACAACACCAAACATTATGTTCTTGGAAATATGCCTTATAACAACATAAAAGCAAACTAAGAATAATTGAAAAAAGTTGCTAGTTGAATCCTCTAGGTCAATGAGAGAGGAGAAGAAAAAAGAAATGGGGTGGCTTTGCATTTGCGACACTGTTGGAAACCTAAATTTTTTAATTTTTAGAAACCTTACATACCACAACTAACTCCCATAAGAAATGATATTTACTAATTTTAACACCCTAACCTTGCTAATTTTTAATATCGTGACAAAGTACCCAAATTTTTTTTTTAAGTGAAAGGGTTTCAAGAGTGCAATTCTCAGCTCAATGAGAACCTTTAAATAGGTTTTAGAAAAGGCATCACCTTTAATGATACCTCGAAGGATTCAAGGTGAGAACCGGCTTGAAACCCTGGCCAGTTCTCACCTCTCACTTGTGTTGGCCAGCTCTTTATTTTGATGATAAACCTCCAATTTTGGTTCTGAAAGATAAATTAGAATGGTTCCAATTTCACACATAATTGGAATTTAGAATTCAATAAAAATAATAAATAAATAAAAATATTATTTTGGTTCCAGTTCTGAAATTCAGAGCCAATTCTAGAAAGATTCCGAGTAACCCAAGCTACTAGATAACAGCTAGTTAACCTCCGGTTAGCCACTGGTTCTAGTCCCTTTTCTTTTGGCCCCCTAAAACTCTCAGTTTTGGTTCCAGTTCCAGTTATTAACATAATTCCATTTCGATTTTGAGTTTGGAACCTCTTTCAAAAATCAGCCCGGTTCCAGTTTCGTTTCTACAAACCTAAAAAAGCGACGGTTATAACCCACCAAACCAGTGTTTCTTTTACCACTTAAAAATTTTCACCTGAAATATACAATTTCAACCTATATGAAGGATTTTTTGTGAAATAAATGGAAAAAATTTGCCAAAATTTTAAGAATTTCTTTTCAAATTGCCAGATTTTTATGATAAGTTCTAGTCAATACTTAAGAATATAATTTTTTTCTTTTCTACTTTCATTTAAGTATGTAACTAAATTTGGCTAAATTATTTTATAGATATTCACCATTTTGAGTCCATCACAAAATCCTTGAAAGAAATCTTACATTAAATTGTGTCCTACTGAACATTGGTGTATATTAAATAGTGCTGTGAGGAAATCCGGTTTTCAATGTTAAAACTTGAGGGCTCAAAATAAGTTTTTATGACCTGGACCCAAGTTCACATCTTTAAAATTAGTCTTTTATTAGATCCAAACCTGAAATCAGAACCATTAAAAAACACTTTTGAAAATAATGCTGGGTTCTTTAACTAGGCAAGTTGATTTATGTTATTTAAAAGTTGACAAGTAGGTTCAATTTTGGAGTTAAATATTAATTTATATTAGTTGTTGAACTCCATACATTTAATTTCAGTGATGAGTAATAGGTTGGAACTGGTATATAAAGGAATTTTTGCAATCCTTCGTATGGTTATCTATATGGACTGTTCCAAAGACAATTTCAAAAATAACTATTTTCATTTTAAAGCTTAATTGCTTCATTTTTTTCTTTATAATTACTTCTCTTCCCTATTAACTTTCTTAATAACTATTTCTGACCTTTCCTAATATCTACCTCTGTTTTATATCTATCTCACTCTTTTCCCCTATTCACCAACATCTATCTATGAAGCAAGGTAGTTTGTTTGTTTTGTTTTGAACTGATGAGATTCACTGAACTGGGATGCTTCAGATCGTGTTCTCGGTCCCGTTGGAAAGTTCTTGAGGATGAGGCGTGCATCAGCATGGTTCCATGCTGTTTGAACTTGCTATGCAAAAGTTCTTGAATATTGAATAATTTCTTCACTGAAATTAAATTAAACTGTAGCTGAAAACTTCAGAGGAATTGGGATGTGCCTTTGGTTTGTTGGAAAGATCTTGATGAGCAGGATTTTATGGAATTTATTTGGTAAGATTTGGATTCAGGATGTGGGAGATATTGATTTTTAAATGATGTCTGCCGCTGAAAATTCAAATAAACTCCAAAAAACCAGGTTTTAGAAAGAAAAATCAGTTGAGAATGTGCAACACATGGGGCTTACCATTAAATTCAAGCATGAATTCCTTTCATATTTGGCTGTTCAAAAAATCAATACATACATTGCAAAACAATGTTCACATGTTGAGATTCCCTTTTTTGTAATGGGTTCACACTTGGGCCAATGGCACAGGCCACACTTGTAGATATGAAAAAAAAAATTAACATGTTTTTTCATGTCCGTGAAATGTATATAATCTAAATTAAATTTGACAGTGACATAAATAATGATGATTTATTGAAAACTATAAGAAAACATAAGAAAAAATAAAATAGTTAATCATCACTGGCGGTGCACAGCAATGCGGAGCTCAAGTTTGATATAAAACTTTCAATCTATAGAATATCTAGCATAAGCGAAAATATAATGTCTACGTGGAATTAATGTGATGGTCCCAATAAAATTATTAAAAATATAATTGCAGGGTTAAAAATACGAAAAACCAAGCTCAAACCCAGGTTCTCTTTACGAAAGATGAATCTCACAACACTGGTATGTATATCAATGTTGTGAGGGTGTTTGGCTTTCAAGGTTTTAACCCAGACCTGAGCTCACATATTTTTGTTGGAATGGGCACGAGAACTGGACATTGGAAATAATGTTTTGCTAAATCTGAACTCGAAACCAGAATTATGAAAAAATATTCTTGAAAGATGAGCATGTTCTTAAGTATTTAAGCAGGCAAGTTGATTTCTTTTCAAAAAGTTCACAAGTAACCTGAACTTCAGAGTTGACTATTAGTTTGTATTAGTTGTTGAACTCCGTACCTATATAACCCTTAATGTTAATTTGATATAAAATTTTATATCTTACTTACTTACTTACTTACTTACAATTTAGCGTCAGTAGGTGGGCCAAAGTGCCCGGATAGTATATCTATATACTATCTAGCATAGAGAAGTGTGTAATGTTTACATGAACCTGGGGCATGGTTCTTGAAGAAGGCCCAAATCATTTTCATTAACGCTTGCAATAATCCAAAGTCATTCCACGTTGATATTGCTGTTATTCACAGGGTTCATAGTGTGTTCCCATCAATGTTCCCACTCATACACCTAAAATCGAGGACCGGATTTTCTGTACCAGTCACAAGTTTGAAGCAAGCTCACAGGAAGGAAGATGCTGGTGGCACATTGGTGGTGACCAGCAGACTGGAACAAGACAGAAAAATCTTCAGTGAATTGATTTTTGAGCCCTGAGCACATGTATGTGGAGATGGAGAGGTGAAGCATCCAAACTTTTCTCAAAATTTCACAAATTCCAAAGGAAAATTTTCCTGTAGCCAAAGTTGGCACATTCCCAGGTTTGTTTTGGACCGACAAAGCCCTGGAAAATGGAGGTGGAATTATGTGGGAACCTGACAATTTGGTGACAATTTCTCAGACTGTTTTCTGTTTCATAACATTTCCCTTCCTAAAGGAATTTAATATATTCTCTCGCTCAGCCAACCCTGGTTTCCTAAAACAGGGGAACGCTTAAGTATCAGTAGGGGCGCCCTTTGGGCTTGAGTTTGTTCCTTTGGCTCCTTCTTGTCGCACTAGAGACTACAGCATCCAAGGTGCCTAAGACAGGGTGGCCAACTTGCCATGTAAACAAAGCAAGAACCTGCAAATTGGGAGCTGCGCCAGGATTTACAGCCATCCTGGGCTCGTTCTTCGTAGAGCTCTCACTGAGACACTTTAGCAATGTCGAGGGTGGGAGGCCTGTTGTCAGCGAATTTTTGGACAAATTTTGGCAATTTCTAAACCTGAAGAATATGATTTCAACCTATTTAAAAAAAAAATCCCAAGTTCACAGACTTGCAATAAGTTCCCATACGTAACCTCTTAAAGGAAGCATAATTCTTTTTACTTTCATATCATTTTTTATTACCAAAAATTTTGCAACACCTTCTTGTTGAAGATCCCCACTTGGGCTGCTACTTCACAAAATAAAAATAAAATCACAGAGTGTGTGGGAGCGATCAGGCTTATCATCACGACTCTCGAGCTGGCCAGCTTGGGTACATGATCGATGTACCTAGCCTTATTACTTCCAAAATCCAGACTACCAAGTTGCTTGCAAGACGCTTCTAATGGCCCAAGGGTATCAATCATGGGTTTGGGTTCGACATCAAAGGTACTGCTCCTTTTCTTCTCGAGTTTGTTGAGAACAAATCCCAAAATAATGATCAGTTTGTCATGTCCCATGTATCCATGTAGGGCAACACCAAGATCGATGTACAGATAAACACCATAAGTGTTATGATAGCCCATTTGAATAAATACCAGGAGAATAGAATCTGATAAAAATTCACAAATTGATCCCACAGCAAGTGCCCAAGAGAATAATGCATGTATTTAGAGCCAGCGTTTTCTTTAGAAATTTTTGTCTGTAGTCAAAGTGGCGATCATCCATAGGAAGATGTACAAAAAGTGGTAATCATCCCTAGAAAGATTTAGCCAAATCTGGCTATAAAGTACAGATTTTTATTCTGCTATACAAGGAAAACCAAACATAAGAATTTGAAATTTAAAAAATAAAATAAAATTCCCCTCACTTCTGGTGACTGAATTTTTTTCAAAATCACTTTTTTTAATTATTAAAAATTTAACTGAAATTTTTGACGAAATTTCGCCAGAAAAAAACTCTGACAAGACCTACTCCACACACACCCATGTTTGGGCATCTAGCTGTTTATCACGTCCAAAATGGTATCGAATTGTCTCTCATTCCTCACCCACGTTTGAAAATCACAATACCCACCCATAAAAACCACAAATGAGACAATGTAAGATGAGAGACCATTTAAATTCAACTACTTGGACTAATCACTGTAACTGGCCAATCAAGAGTAGTCACTTTATTGTGCAGTCCTTTTACAAGCATCGAATTATGTACAAGTTTGTTTTCATTTACTCTCAAACTAACATATAAATGTTGTATTTCATCCAAAATAATGTGCAGGCCATTGCTGGAGTTATTCATCCACGCTAACCTAGCCTTTGCCTAGATATATGAAATGTGAGTATGGATTTTATCATTGTTTAGCTCACTCATGAGTCGCTATAAAGTCATGAAAATCGTGTTTAGTTTATACAACTAGTACATGTCAAGCCAACCATGATCACAATTGCAACTCCAAATCTCTTATGTACATAGATTAAAAAAAGGACCAAAGAAGCACAACAACATTGCATGTAGGTGAGTACAGTATGAAATGCATGGTTAAAAAGAAAAAAAGAGAATATGAAACATCTACTAAAATTAATTTCAAATAAATGATCTTTCACATTTATTATGAACTGGCTTCTGATCAGTAATCTAGGAAGAATGAGACAGCTATTGTCTCAAAAGAAAGCTACCTAATAGAAGGAAGGCTAGAATAATCAAAAGAAAGTAAAAGTTTACGAGAGTGGAAATGAAATAGTGCAAGAAGAAAGTGAAACTTCACTATGACCGCACCTGGAACTCCACACACAATTTGGACTCCACTTTGGTTTGTGCACATAGTCTTGGATTAGTGCTCCAAAGTTGATTGAATTTCAAATCCCCCTATATTATGCAAGAATCAGGGTTTGTAGCATATCCACAATGGTGCATATCTTGGACCAGTGAACAAATAAGATCAGTATGCAAGCATCTTGGCCCCATAGTGATTAGACATAAGATTGGTATGTAAGAATATTCACCCAATGTATTAGACATACCATCAGTTGGTAAGAATCTGGGCCCCATTAATGTGACCATGGCTGCAGAAGTTTTTGACAACTCCCTACACATGACTAGTTTATCCTGGGTATGGCTGGTCTGTGGAGCTTGGAGATGGTGTACTCTGGTGGCCCAAGTGATATTAACCTTAGTTGATGGCCTTGGGTGAACCAGCATCCACACTACTACCATGGTTAAACCCCCAAAAATATATATCTAAATCGCTTCAAATTATTACAAATTTCCCATGATCAGACTAAATCAGGGTCTCTGAAGCCAAATCTAACATTTTCCGAGCTTAATATGGCCACTAAGATGCCTCACTCCAAAAGGTGAAGGTACCAGTGTGGGAGCTGGTTCACCTGGGCAGGTCGATGGCCAGTCAATAAGAGTTTTATCACCCATAAATACTGCTTTTCCAGCCGTTGCTCTAGTCTGGCAGTTATGCGCCAGTCACCCCAAACCATATGTGCTTACAAATGGCAGAGCCAACAAGATCCATCTTACACCAAAGCTTGAATTAATTTGAGGAGATTTAATGCATATCCCCTGCTGCAAACTTGCTGTGGAACATGGAGTTAGTTACTGAAGCAAGGCCAAGCACCAACTGGTGAGGCAAAGCATGCACAACAAGTTGGTCAGGAAGTGAGTTATCACATTCCCATCATCCTTTTTTTGAAATGTCAGGTTGTTCTGGGACAGGAGGGAATATAGACGATAAAAGTTAGTTACTGGACTCTTATCTCTGGTGAAGAGGTATGGAAAAGATTATATATAGCCTTAGGTATAAGCTAACTGTGTGAACAAAATAGTGAGTTTGTTTTGAGTCCAACTAGCATGTCCATGGGGGAGGTGGGAGGGGGGGGTGGAGGGTGGGGGGTGTTATTATTCGGGGCCAGGCTAGCAAAGATGGTCCAGGCACCGCCCAATCCTGCTTTTCTGGAGCCATGTACGTACCCTGACTGGCCCGACCAGCCATGACCTTGTCAACCTTTTGTCTCTTCTGCTGTCTGCTACCAACCGCCCTTGAATGACTACATCAAATTCCAATTTACTTTTGAAGGCCAGATCTACCTGGATTGCTTAATGTGGCATCTGGTAATTCATGAATGTAAGAATTCAGAGTAAAGATTGGAGAATTTTTGTGTCTTAACAAAGCTTTGTGTTGGACGAAAGCTTCCTTTGCAGATGAACGTACATCCTAAGTAGATTGACCAGAGTTCTTCTTTTGTTTTCTTTGAGTAATCTGGTTAAATGGTCATGACCCAGATCTCACTACAGTCACAGATTTTGCAGAGTGGTGATACAATTTGGGGTAGTAGAATTCACCCCTGGACTGAGTCCAAGGCTTCCAGTTTTATTCTTTAATGCATGTTGACATGAAATATTCTTTCATAACCATCCCTCGTGAGAATTTTGATGCTCTGATTGGCTGTCATGCTGCAAGTTACAACCCATAAACTTTGACCTCCTTTTTATTAGCGACGAACTAGTTAGCACAAGGTATCACCCTGGGTTCTCATTGGTCTAATGATTCCACACCCCTTTGCTGATTGGATGAAGATTTCATAACCAATCTACAAATGAGTGAAAAGAGGGCATCTTGATTCTCACATTGGATGGCTATGTCTGATAAACTGCACACTCTTTAGGGTTACCTAGTACATAACTAATTTCTTTGAGCCCTGCATATGCTGTTTGTGGGTTTAGTAAACAGTGCTTAAGTTCTGTAGAGGTTCGTTGCTCACAACAGAGATGTGTGGATGGAGGATGAGAAGGGGTGGGATTTTCATTGGCTGTAATTTGTAGTGGTAATATGATGTATTTGGCCCCTATTTTGGAAGCTTTGATATATGCTGACTGATTGTGTGTTGATTGATGAAGGCAGTCTCTCAACCAATGAATATATATTTTTATTAGTAGATCATTCTAAATAATACTTTAGGCATGGAAGAGGAACAAGTCAATACTGTTGGGCTGCAGTGGACTAGATCAATGCTCACCGTCATGAAGCATCTGGGCCACATGAAGTGACCAAGGTCTGCCATGACGTTGGTCCTTAATGTGTGGGACACCTTGAGCAATTTACTCATTTTGCGAGGATTGGATGACAAGGCAAGTCTGGGCCAAATTCACACAGTGGCCATGTCAACAAGTAGCGACCTACTCATGTCCAACGTCTCTGACATGGTTCCTCAGAAACAACAAGTTTAAAACTTAAAATATTGGAATTCATTTGAAAAACACATCTGCAAACAATTTTTTTCTGTCTATGATTTAACTTACTATGGAGTTCATATTTCTGTTTTACATTTTGCACAAGGGTTGGCTCTCCCCTTTCATAACTGCATGTCCCAGACAGGCAGATGAACATTAAAATAAACAGATTGGATGGCCCTTGCAGGAAATTCATTCACTACTGTAGTACCTTTACCATTCTGGAAGTAATTAAATGATTTTCAATAAATGTTTTATTTTTCAAAATCAGGTGCTCGCAATACCAAAAGTTGTCGAAAGTTCTAGAAATTTGATTGACATTACTATTGACTGCCTGCCCTAAAGCTCGATTGTGCAGTAGTGCAAAATTATTTGGCATTTTTTCCCCCACCTCAATTGTAAGAATTTCAGGAAACTTTTATTTTCAGTGTTGAAGTCAACAAATGAGAAAAATAAATCTTCAAGAAGATGTTGGAATGTTAAAGGTATTATGGAATATTGAAATCTGGAATTATGTAAATGAACAAAGTACTTCTATGGATGGGAGAACCGTTATCCCAAGATTAGTACACAAATTTTCTCAAAACATATTTTGACATAATCTGTCCCCATCCCCCCCTAAATCCGATACACATCACATGAATGAATGAATGCACGTCCAGTTTCTCCTCAGTGTTGTGCCTTTGTCAGAAACGGAATATCTATCCACTCATTACATGCAGCTATGCAGAAAGCACAGACACCCGTGGTTGGTTGATGTATTTGAATGAAAGGAGAACTTTTTCATACAGGAACCTGCTATTAACACGGGATGGAGTGCCTAGGTTTTTTTCCAAGGCTAAATTAAGCCAGATTGCTACAGATTCTTTTATTCTGGCTTTAAAATATGTGTTTTTTTGGGGTTTTCTAGTCATCAAACATTGATGTTGGGTGGGGCGGGGCGGGTAATGTTGCCAGATTTCTGTACTGGGTTCTAACATGTAGCCCAAAATGTGAAGGATGCTTAAATTTTTTTACTTGAACATATCCCGTTTAGAGCCACATTTGGCTAAACTGTCTTATGGATGATAGCAAATTCAGCTACAACACAAAAATGGAAAAAAGAAGAAGAAGAGAGAGAGAGAGAGAAAAATACTGGGATAGACCTAAGTTCAATTTTATAAGAAAATAGAAGTTAGAATGGTGATGCACAGTGTGTGATGTACATTGAGCTACATACAACTCTGAGCTTTTAGGTTTATTTTCTTGAATTACACTGAAAATTCTTGCCCAAAGAGTCTGCTTTTAACATGCTATAGGCCTATCTTCCATTTGTATATTAAAAAAAGAGATGATGCTCGGTGTGTTTCACAAATTGGGTAAGCTACATAGAGCTCCAATATTCCATTAGCTGTATTACGACAGCAGAAGACGGAGTAAGACAAGGACCAAGTCTCCAACGAAGCCCGCATTCCGTGTGTACCATTGGTGAGAGAGCATCGTTGGCCTTGGAGGTCGAGCACCTTCTGCACCCTTGACCAGGCCTCTAATGCTAAGGCCTTACAACAGTGTCAAACAAATTGAATATGTCATGTGGGGTCTGCCATGGCCGCCCAAAGCCGTGCACTTGTTCTATTATGAGTGGAGACAAATGGGTTGGTCTGAGACAAGCGGTATCATTTTCATTGGCACCTAGCCTATCTCACAGCTATATAGCTCACAATTGTTTCTGTAAATACATGACGGAAAATGAAGAAATGCCAGCTTTGCTTAAGCCCCACTATCAAAAACTAATATTGCCCTTTAAATGAAAGCAGACCTAGAAGTAGACCTTTGGTCCGAATTGGTACACTAACTCGAGACAGCTTTTTGGCAGGCAGAAGACTTATTCTAACAACCCTAGCCACATTGAACCTAACACTAGCACTCTGATTACGCAAACCTTCAGAAGGCCTGATTAACCACTGACCAAACCTCAGTCACATATAGTCAGGGTCGAGTAAATTTGATTTAACCCCCCTATGTAAATCTAATGAAAAATAGTCCCCTTTTCCTGATCACGGTTGTGGGTTAAAACTTAAAACTCCATTGAGGACTTGGGAGGTTGTTATAAACTCAAACTGCTTATATATTAGAGGTCCAAAAGTGGGGATTTTTCTAACATTTACTTATCTTTGGTTTCACATATTAATATTTGTGAAAATTCCAGCTCTGACATATTGAGACATTTACATGTTAAGCAAGGGGAGATCCTATTAGGTACATATTTACAAGAATACCGTAGAAACCATTATCCTTTTGGCTTATCTCTTGCAAAGGGTTAGCAAATCAGATACAGGAGCTTAATTGGAAAACTTGACAATTCTGCCCAAAATCTAGGATCATGCAATACCCAAAATGTCATTGGATTGAATTGCTGGATATCCAAGATTTGTCTAGGTGTGCACACAGATCTCCACAAAATTGGCCTAAGAGAAACAAACAAAAATCCCCACTTATTTTGAGTTTGATGGATTTGGTTCTTGGTTCACATGGGTTCCGCCATGTGTTAAAAAGAAATGTTGTAGGTTGGACGTGTTTTGGTGCCGAGGAAGATTAGGTAGGCTCATGTGGTGCTCGAAAGTGTGACTTCTTGATGTAGCTGGATTGCTCATGAGGTCAGTGTCATGCATGCAGGGATGATACCTAGGTATGGTGGCCAGACTGGACACCTTACAAAAGTAAATTGACCAGGCCCCCTTTGTACTGTTCTTTTATTTCTTTATTTCTTTTTGCTTTTTGCTCTTTCAGTCTGGACAATGGCATTATGGATAGCTCTTGTGTGTAGATAACCTCAGGTCTTCTCTTTTGAATTGGTCATATAACAATATATGATATAAAGATATGGTGGAAGTGATTATGCAGGGGTTTTTTTTGTATGAGCTACTACAATTTCATTTCATTGCTGAATTTGCAAACTACCAGGTTCTAAGGTGCCTGACAAAGAAAAAAGACTATGTTGTCAGCTCTTTATCCTCATGTAACCCAGGCCTGATTTTTTTAACAGCTTTGAATTACCAATCAGGTTCTCACTGACCATTGTGCAGTGTGCACACACACACAAAGCCCAACACCACATATCGAGATTGGGAAAATTGCAAAGACTGAAAGATATTAATCTCAGAGCTGCTAAAAAAAAACTCAATAGTTGTATCATCGAGCTTTCAAATTGGATGGGATCTCCTTGGGTGAAAGAAAGAGCTGTAATGCTGTTAGGCCCAACCATCCTTGTATGGGGTCTCTTTCAGTAAAAAAGATTAAAAAAACCCGTAACACATGCACCGCATTTAGCTGCCTCACAACTAATTGAAAAGTTGAGGAAGCTCCTGGAAGTAAGAAAGGCTAGTCTACTAATTAAATGCATAACCGTCCCCACAAGCAATAGGCAAAGGATCTCCTAAGAAAATCCCTGACTAATCGGGAAGGGCGCCAGGCGGCTCAGCCTTTTATGCAGCACCTAATAAAATAGGACCTTGGGTTTCAAAAAAAATAGACAGCCAAAAATTGCTTAAGAGACCATATAATTTTAATATATTAAGCAACCTGAGCTTTAGATAAGTAGTTCTGTCTTCAATATTTACCCGGTTTTTTAATTAAAACAAAATGATTTCATTTTTACAGTATGTTTGTACGTAATTACGTATGTACATCATGAGCTGCCTACGTTTTGCAAGAGAAGTGAAGGTAAATTTGAAAATGAAACTTGGAGGGCAAGCCACTAAGTTTGCTGGAAAAAAACAGTGTGGTAAAAGTGGGGATAAATGCCAGCAGAGTGGGCCCTAAAGTTAACCGACCACGAAAGGGAGGGCTACTTGATTTTTCCAGGCCAGTCCAGCTCCCACCCCCCTCTAAACCCCAAAGACTCAAAGCTTTTCAATCTACCGCCCTTCGATTTGCAAAAAAATTAGAAATGTTTTTGGGAGCCAGGGAATAAAAGCTGAAGGTGGGCCCCTATGCCGGCCCGCCCAGGCTGTTCGTAGGCCTGCCAAGAATAGGCCATTACGAACCAGAAAATACACAGAGCAGAACAGAATCTTGCGTCTTTGCTTATTACAGTTTCCAGCGCCAAATTCCAATCTCAAGCATTTGCCGCATTGTTTGTTGCGCTTCCATCTTCGCGTTCCCCTATCGCTGCTGTCCCTGCATCTTTGTTGCTCTCACTCATTGCATCGTTTTGCATTCCTGTTGCTGTGTTCCCTACTACTTGTGCGTTACCTGCTTGTTGTCGTCGTTGGCTGCACCTGCTGAACATCTTTGGGCTTTCGTATCCATCCTCGTTCCAGAGTTGCATCTAGAAGCGATCAGCGCTGCACTTACAAAGAGTCAATTCTCGAGCTCAGTGTATGTATGTCATTTTGTGCATCGGAATTCTGCTCTAATCTTCTATTTCCTAACTCTGAAAGCACCGCCCCTCCCCCCCCCAACAAGGGACTTTAGGTGGGCGCGTGAGCTTGCTCTTTTTTTAAATGCAAGCTTCCACTGACAGTAGGTTAGATTCATCTCTGGGAACCCGGCATAGCTCTATCATACATTTACATAGTCTAAATCAGCCACACGATACCAAAAAAATCAAAACAATCAGTGCATTTAAGCTAATTTTGCATGATCATTGCACATATGCTCCGTTGGCAGCACACTGACTGAATTCTGCCTCGCGAGATTTTCTTTGCAGCTTATTCATAGTGGTGGAACTGTCCAATTTTGCGCATTACAGATTTGGTTTCTAGAAGAACAGCTGGAAGAGCGAGGTTGCTGAAGCTCGGAGTTTTCCAATACTTTGAAAAATCATATTTGCAAGTCCAAGTCTGGTTCGCTTAGGCTTTTGGGTGGGTAGATTTGGAGTCGGGTTGGAGGTATTCCTACACTAAATATTGCACCTGCATTTTCTATATATATTATCAAGTTGTTCTGCTCTTTCCATGTGCACACTAATTTCTTTGTCTGGTGTCTAGATAACCCCTTGTTTGTGCAGGATCTCGATCACTGCAGATTCGATCACTCGGTACTTGTTTTTCTCCCTCATATTGGATCATAGTTAAACGGTCTGTCTTCACTTGCTCCCCAGAATATTTTAAATTGTTTGCATACATAAAAATACAGATTGTCGAAGTGCATCAAAGGGGTTCTGATCGAAATCAAGGTACTCTGCAATCTTGTTGGATCTGAAATTTGTATCGCTTATTCCGTGACCTGGAGTGGTTGTGGATATTAAACCTGTTGCAGGTTTCTGCTGCTAGAGTAAAGCTTAATACGTTGTCTTTTTTTTGGGATCGTTTTGCCAGTCGCAAATTTTCAAAAGAACAATTTGTCAGGATCCTGTGTTGCCTCTTATTTCTGTGGCAGCGATAAGATTTGATGATATATATATCTGTTAGCTATCGAATACTTGTGCCAATCATCAATTAAGCTACGTTTGTGGGTCTTAGATCACTCTCGCTTTTGAAATTGCAATTTTGAAGTCATTTTGTTGGTGCCTTTAGGACATAATCTTGTGACTGTTGTGAAGGTGTTATCAGTGATAGAAAGCTATATTTGGTTGTCATTGGAATTTTATGAAATTCAACTGTTACTGAGTGCATAGGAAATAGTTTTGTGGGTTTTGGAGAATTTACTGGTACCTAGGGTATAAGAAAGGAGGAGGGTTCCATCTGCCATGGGAAAGGGAGGGGGAAAGTGTGCGAGCAGGGAGAGGAGCGGGAGTTCAGTGGCGTCCCGGACGCCCCGCCTTCCAGCGAAGCCTCATAACGTAACGCCTCATCAATCTAGCGCCAAGGCCAAGGATGTGGATCGGGCTGCAGATACGGATTCTGCCACCTTGGAGCCCTTCATCCCCAAGGTATGTATTTCTCTCTTCTGCGATAGCTTTCTAGTTGTATCTAAGACACTTTTGTGTGGTTATGGAGCTCTGGGAGTTCTGTGTTCTGTTGTTGGTTTGGTAGCGTTTGACGACCTTGCCAAATCGGCAGTTTGTTGACCAGGTCCAATCTACAGGGCCCACCCTAATTACAATTTAGGTTTAGGGTTTGCCCAAATCAAGGTTGACCTAAAAGGAATTTCCAATCTGATCATGAGTTGAGTGATGAAGTTTCCACCGAACCATCCTTGAATCTGTAATTCGAGTTTTAGATCAAGTACTCTCATACGATGAAGGCACCCATGGCCCCCATTACATATTCTATGTTTTTTTCTTCTCCTTTTTATGGTCCTTACTAGGTAGGAAAGTTCAATCTGTAACACACGTTCTAGCTTACTTATTGCAAAAACTTAGCTCCATAAAGGAAATGCAAATAATAACCTTTTCCCTTGTCACTACCAAGGGTATTGCCTCCTTTTGGAAGTGGCCTTGCTCCAACTTTGCTACATTGATCTTGGGAAACCCCTATCCCAAGATGAAGGTGTTTAACTTTGAAGTTCAAATGGAATCCAATGTATCCATCCTAGAAATACTTCCAAGATATACCTAATGAATCTCAAAGTTGACTATCATCATTTTCAATAAATCATCATGCAACAAATTTTTTGTTCCCTTAAGGAAATTTTTGTGCCAACCTAAATAGTTGTGTTGTATGAAAAACATGAAATTTGAAGAAATTGTATTGTGAATTTATTTACCTTTATATAGAGGTGATATAAACTAATGGGTGGAAGGTTGGTTTGGCAGAAAATGGGGTCTTCTCAAGTTGAAGAAGATGATGACATTGATACAAATGTTATGTTTGATCAACAAGAGATACATTCACATGTGTCAGACTCTGGCAGAAGACTATTGGGATCACCAAGCTCCGAAGTGCAAAGTGCATATAACACTGCAATGCCAAGCCCATCTCGATCTTTTTCAAGTGGAGGTGGACGAAGCCCTGATGCTTTCCATGATGCACCTGATGAATTACAACATTTCCAAGCTTCACCCAATCACCCAAGGCACATTAAGTCTAGTGTTGGTGTGTCTCAACAAGGAGGGGTCATTGCCAATACATCCCAATCATCTTTCGACTCTACACGACCAAGGTTCCAAGATGATGATGATCTATTTCCCTCTAAGGAAACCATCATCCCAACTTCAAGCAATAATTCTGCAGTAGTGCACCTTGGTCTTCGAAAAAGGGCCATCCCATTTCATGCTACTCCATCTGAATCTAAAAATGTTTCATCCACATGGAACACAGAAGCTCCAATTGTTGGTGGAAGTGGTGAGGAGACATCATCCCCCATAACTATAATTTCACAAAGTTTTGGGTTGCCACAACCTCAATTGGGTGTTACTCCACAACCACATGAACCAAGTGAACAAGCTACAAACATTGAAGTTGCAACCCCACCAAAGCAAAAGGTAGACATGAAGGAAGGTGTGCACACACAGGAATCAACAATGCCAAGGGAAAGTGGCAAGTTGAGTGATAATTGGGAACTTGTGCCACGAGAACTTGGGTCTGGAAGTTCTTCACCAGTGTTGGTGACAATGTCCAAATCAACCAAAGCAAGTGAAGTGGATCCAACCTCACAACTTGAAGCAATGAAAACAGGTAAATTTATAAATATTCATCTATCCCAATATCTTTGCAATTCGTCAAAACTTAAAAGATTATTTGATGACAGAACAAATAGACTTATTACATGGAATCTTACATTTCATACCTCCCATTTTGAGTAACATCTTATTAATGTATTCTTAAAAATATTAACTTCAAATAATTTGTTTTCCAAAGTGCATGAAATCATTTTGCCATTTCTTCATTAATTTAAGAAATATGGTGAATTGAATTACTTTCTTGAACCAACTTGTTTTGGCAACAACATATTGGATCTTAAAAGTTAGTATATTTTCAAAAAAGTTGGAATAATTTACAACGTGAATATTCAAATTTTACAAGTTTTAGTTTTTTAAAACAATAATATAATTTCCTTATGTGAATCCTCCATCAACCCTCCACATAATGGTGTCATAATATTCATATAAGATGATTCAACATAAGAGGTGTTTGGATTTTACTATTTAAGTTATTTCAAGGAATTTTGGTCAATGTACATAGACATATTATGTAACTTTGTTACATGGCATTAAATAGATGACATGGAGAACTAAACAACTTGGTTTTGACAGAAAACTTCAAGAATTTGAAATTCAAAGAAAAGGAAATAGAAGATGATTCTCAACAACCAACAAATGAACAAGAGGAGAACATGAAGTCAATGGCAAGCAAGCCATTCCTTTCAGAACATGTGGTAGAAGGTCTACCAAAGGAAAAATCAGATCCAAGACAACTACAAAATGATCAACCTTTTGAAGAAGAAGCTGATACTGTGAGGTCTCTTGGAAGTGACCAATCTGATGACATTGAAACACATTCAATCAATGGTGATGGTGGGGGCTATGTTTTTCTAGGCTCGCCTCAACATGAAGAATCACATGACATTGAAAAACTGAAGGATGATAAGGATTTCAACAAGGGGGTTCCCATTGAGACACTAGAGCAGATTGAGCAACGTGGACATGTCCAAGAGCTCCCTCATGTGCCAATTGAAAAGGAGGAGGAACCTAAGGAAGCAAAACCAACTTTTGAAGAGGCGGCACATTCCTTGGGGTTTCCAACCAACCCACCCATTGAAGAGATTCAAAAGGATGCCATCTTGGAAGCTTTAGTCGAAATTCCACCTCCAACGCAAGGAAAAGAGCCCAAGATTGAAGCTCCAATTGAGGAGCCCAAAACATCTATTCAAGAGGACGAAGCTCTAATTGTTGTGGAGCAAAAAGAGGCACCCATTGAAACACTAGATCACATCAAGAAACATGTAGATGTACTTGAACCACTTGAAGTGGCATTTGAAAAGAAGGATAAACCCAAGGAGGTGGAACCAAGTTTTGAAGAGGTACGAAGATCCTTGGAACTTCCAATCAGCCACCCCATTCAGGAAACCCAACACAATGTTGGGGTCAAGGCCTTGTTCAAAAGTCAAGATGTCTCCGATGTAAAGGAACTCCAAATTGAGGCTCCGATTATAAAGCCCCAAATTCCTCACAAGTCTGAAATTCAAGGGAAAGAAACATCAACACTTGAGGAGCCGTATGTCCCTTCTATTCAACAACCGCAAGATAAAGATGTGAAACCCACAACGATTGAAGATGAGGACCATACTCCTATCGTCAAAGAAGACACAAGTGCTCCCACTCAAATACCTGACGGACGTCAAAAAGACAATGTTGTAGAAGCACCATTTGAGGTCCCAACAAGAAAGGAGGTCGAACCCGAAGCAGTGGAACCAAGTTTTGAACAAGTACGAAGATCCTTGGACCTTCCAATCCCCCACCCTGTTGAGGAAACCCAAGGGGATGTTGGAATCGAAGCCTTGCAAGAAGGTCAACATGCAACCAAGGTTGAAGAGTCCAATATTGACGTTCCAATTATGGAGCCCCAAGTTCATCCTCAGATTGAAGCTCAAGAGAAAGAAGCACCAACACTTGAAGAGCCATATGTCCCTTCTACCAAACAACCACAAGATGAAGATGACCAATTAACATCTATTGAAGAGGAGGGAGAGATTCCAATTGTCAAGGAAGATACGATCAATTCCATTCAAACACTTCACGAACTTCCACAAGACGGTGATGTCGACACACCATTTGAAGTCGCAACAAAAGATAAGGTTGAACCCGAGGAAGTGCAATCAAGTTTTGAAGAGGTATTAAGATCCTTGGAGCTTCCAATTAGCCACCCCATTGAGGAAACCCTAGGCGATGTTGGGGTTGATGCCTTGCTTGAAAGTCAAGATGTCTCGTACATAAAGGAGCCCCAAATTCAGGCTCCAATTACCGAGCCCCAAATTCTTCAAAAGTTTGAAGTTGAAGAGAAAGAGGCACCAACAATTCAACAGCCATATGTCCCTTCTAATGAACAAGCACAAGATGAAGATGTTGAACACACATCTATTGAGGACGAGGAAGACACTCCAATCCTCAAGGAAAACAAGACCCATGCCATTCAAAGACTTGACAAACTTCCACAGAACAATGATGTCCACACACCATTAGAAGTCCCAATAGAACATAGGCTCAAACTTGAAGATGTGAAACCAAGTTTTGAAAAGGTACCAACATCCTTGGACCTTCCAATCAACCACCCCGATGAGGAAATCCAACGGGATGTTGGAGTCAAAACCTTACAAGAAGGTCAACATGTCCTTGACGAAGAGCAGCCCAAAATTGACCCTCCAATTGCGGAGTCCCAAATTCTTCCTCAGATTGAAGCTCAAGAGAAAGAGGCGCTAGCACTTGAAGAGCCATATGTCCCTTCTACTCAACAACCACAAGAGGAAGATCTCCAACCCACATCTATTGAGGACCAAGAAGAGATTCCAATTGTCAAGGAAGAGACGACCGATCCCATTCAAAGACTTGCCAAGCTTCCACAACACGATGATGTCCACGCAACATTTGAAGTCCCAACGGAAGATAAGGTTGAACCCAAGGATGTGGAACCGAGCTTTGAAGAGGTACCAAGATCCGTGGACCTTCCAATCACCCACCCCATTGACGACACCCAAGGGGATGTTGGACTCGAAGCTTTGCAAGCAGGTCAACATGTCGTCGAGGAAGAGGAGTCCAAAATTGATGCTCCAATTACAGAGCCCCAAATTCTTCCTGAGATTGAAGCTCAAGACAAAGAAGAGCCAACACTTGACGAGCCATATGTCCCTTCTATTGAGCAATCGCACGATGGAGATGTCCAACCCACATCTATTGAGGACCGGGAAGAGATTCCAATTGTCAAAAAAGAGACGTCCGATCCCATTCAAAGACTTGACAACCTTGCACAAGACGATGATGTGCAGCCACCATTTGAAGTCCCAATAGAACATAGGGTCGAGCCGAAGGAGGTGGAACCCAGTGTTGAAGAGGTACCAACAACCTTGGAACTTCCGATCATTCACCCCATTGAGGAAACAGAAGGAGATGTTGGACTCGAGGCCTTGGAAGAAGGTCAACATGTTGTCGAGGAAGAGGAGTCCAAAATTGATGCTCCAATTACGAAGCCTCAAATTCTTCCTGAGATTGAAGCTCACGACAAAGAAGAACCAACACTTGAAGAACCATATGTCCCTTTTACTCAACAACCACAAGAGGAAGATCTCCAACCCACATCTATTGAGGACCAGGAAAAGATTCCAATTCTTAAGGAAGAGACGACCGATCCCATTCAAAGACTTGACAAGCTTCCACAAGACGATGATGTCCACGCACCATTTGAAGTCCCAACCGAACATAAGGTTGAACCCAAGGATGTGCAACCGAGCTTTGAAGAGGTACCAAGATCCTTGGACCTTCCAATCACCCACCCCATTGACGAAACCAAAGGGGATGTTGGAGTCAAAGCTTTGCAAGAAGGTCAACATGTCGTCGAGGAAGAGGAGTCCAAAATTGATGTTCCAATTCCGGAGCCCCAAAATCTTCCTGAGATTGAAGCTCAAGACAAAACAGAGCCAACACTTGAAGAGCCATATGTCCCTTCTAGTCAACAACCACAAGAGGAAAACGTCCGACCCACATCTATTGAGGACCATGAAGAGATTCCAATTGTCAAGGAAGAGACGACCGTTCCCATTCAAAGACTTGACAAGTTTCCACAAGACGATGATGTCCACGCCCCATTTGAAGTCCCAACGGAATATAAGATTGAACCCAAGGATGTGGAACCGAGCTTTGAACAGGTACCACGATCCTTGGACCTTCCAATCACCCACCCCATTGACGAAACCCAAGGGGATGTTGGAGTCGAAGCGTTGCAAGAAGGTCAACATGTCGTCGAGGAAGAGGAGTCAAAAATTGATGCTCCAATTACGGAGCCCCAAATTCTTTCTGAGATTGAAGCTCAAGACAAAGAAGAGCCAACACTTGAAGAGCCATATGTCCCTTCTATTGAGCAATCGCAAACTGAAGATATCCAACCCACATCTATTGAAGAAGAGGAAAAGACTCCAATCGTCAAGGAAGACGCAACCGATCCCACTCAAAGACTTGACAAACTTGCACAAGACGATGATGTGCACCCACCATTTGAAGTCCCAATAGAACATAGGGTCGAGCCAAAGGAGGTGGAACCAAGTTTTGAAGAGGTACCAACATCCTTGGACCTTCCAATCACCCACCCCATTGAGGAAACCCAAGGGGATGTTGGAGTCGAATCGTTGCAACAAGGTCAACATGTCGTCGCGCAAGAGGAGTCAAAAATTGATGCACCAATTACGGAGCCCCAAATTCTTCCTGAGCTTGAAGCTCAAGACAAAGGAGAGCCAACACTTGAAGAGCCATATGTCCCTTCTACTAAACAACCACGAGAGGAAGATGCCCAACCCACATCTATTGACGACCACGAAGAGATTCCAATTGTCAAGGAAGAGACGACCGATCCCATTCAAAGGCCTGACAAGCTTCCACAAGATGATGATGTCCACGCACCATTTGAAGTCCCAACGGAACATAAGGTAGAACCCAAGGATGTGGAACCGAGCTTTGAAGACGTACCAAGATCCTTGGACCTTCCAATCACCCACCCCATTGACGACACCCAAGGGGATGTTGGAGTGGAAGCCTTGCCAGAAGGTCAACATGTCGTCGAAGAAGAGGAGTCCAAAATTGATGCTCCAATTACGGAGCCCCAAATTCTTCCTGAGATTGAAGCTCAAAACAAAGGAGAGCCAACACTCGAAGAGCCATATGTCCCTTCTAGTCAACAACCACAAGAGGAAGACGTCCAACCCACATCTATTGAGGACCATGAAGAGATTCCAATTGTCAAGGAAGAGACGACCGATCCCATTCAAAGACTTAACAAGCTTCCACAAGATGATGATGTCCCCGCATCATTTGAAGTCCCGACAGAACGTAAGGTTGAACCCAAGGATGTGGAACCGAGCTTTGAAGAGGTACCAAGATCCTTCGACCTTCCAAGCACGCACCCCATTGACAAAACCCAAGGGGATGTTGGAGTTCAAGCCTTGCAAGAAGATCAACATGTCGTTGAGGAAGAGGAGTCCAAAATTGATGCTCCAATTAGGGAGCCCCAAATTCTTCCTAAGATTGAAGCTCAAGAGAAAGAAAAGCCAGGACTTGAAGAGCCATATGTCCCTTCTATTAGGCAATCGGAAGATGAAGATGTCCAACCCACATCTACTGAGGACGAGGAACAGATTCCAATTGTCAAGGACGAGACGACCGATCCCATTCAAAGACTTGACAAGCTTCCACAAGACGATGATGTCCCCGCACCATTTGAAGTCCGAACAGAACATCAGAATGAACCCAAGGATGTGGAACCGAGCTTTGAAGAGGTACCAAGATCCTTGGACCTTCCAATCACCCACCCCATTGACGAAACCCAAGGGGATGTTGGAGTCGAAGCCTTACAAGAAGGTCAACATGTCGTGGAGGAAGAGGAGTTCAAAATTGATGCTCCAATTATGGAGCCCCAAATTCTTCCTGAGATTGAAACTCAAGACAAAGAAAAGCCAACACTTGAAGAGCCTTATGTCCCTTCTATTGAGCAATCGCAAGATGAAGATGTCCAACCCACATCTACTGAAGAAGAGGAAAAGACTCCAATCGTCAAGGAAGAGGCAACCGATCCCATTCAACGACTTGACAAACTTGCACAAGACGATGATGTGCACCCACCATTTCAAGTCCCAATAGAACATAAGGTCGAGCCAAAGGAGCTGGAACCAAGTTTTGAAGAGGTACCAACATCCTTGGACCTACCAATCATTCACCCCATTGAGGAAACGGAAGCGGATGTTGGAGTCGAGGCGTTGGAAGAAGGTCAACATGTCCTCGAGGAAGAGGAGTCGAAAATTGATGCTCCAATTACAAAGGCCCAAATTCTTCCTGAGCTTCAAGCTCAAGACAAAGAAGAGCCAACACTTGAAGAGCCATGTGTCGCTTCTACTCAACAACCACAAGAGGAAGTTGTCCAACCCACATCTATTGAGGACCAGGAAGAGATTCCCATTGTCACGGAAGAGTCGACCAATCCCATTCAAACACTTGACAAGCTTCCACAAGATGATGATGTCCACGCCCCATTTGAAGTCCCAACGGAACATAAGGTTGAACCTAAGGATGTGGAAACGAGCTTTGAAGAGGTACCAAGGTCCTTGGACCTTCCAATCACCCACACCATTGACAAAACCCAAGGGGATGTTGGAGTCGAAGTGTTGCAAGAAGGCCAACATGTCGTCGAGGAAGAGGAGTCCAAAATTGATGCTCCAATTACGGAGCCCCAAAATCTTCCTGAGATTGAAGCTCAAGACAAAGGAGAGCCAACACTTGAAGAGCCATATGTCCCTTCTACTCAACAACCACAAGAGGAAGATGTCCAACCCACATCTATTGAGGACCAGGAAGAGATTCCAATTGTCAAGGAACAGACGACCAATCCCATTCAAAGACCTCACAAGCTTCCACAAGAGCATGATGTCCCCGCACCATTTGAAGTCCCAATAGAACATAAGGTTGAACCCAAGGATGTGGAACTAGGCTTTGAAGAGGTACCAAGGTCCTTGGACCTTCCAATCACCCACCCCATTGACGAAACCCAAGGGGATGTTGGAGTTGAAGCCTTGCCAGAAGTTCAACATGTCGCCGAGCAAGAGGAGTCCAAAATTGATCCTCCAATTACGGAGCCCCAAATTCTTCCTGAGAATGAAGTTCAAGACAAAGGAGAGCCAACACTCGGAGAGCCATATGTCCCTTCTACTCAACAACCACAAGAGGAAGACGTCCGACCCACATCTACTAAGGACCATGAAGAGATTCCAATTGTCAAGGAAGAGACGACGGATCCCATTCAAAGACTTGACAAGCTTCCACAAGACGATGATATCCCCGCACCATTTGAAGTCCCAAGAAAACTTCAGGTTGAACCCAAGGATGTGGAACCCAGCTTTGAAGAGGTACCAAGGTCCTTGGACCTTCCAATCACCCACCCCATTGACAAAACCCAAGGCGATATTGGAGTCAAAGCCTTGCAAGAAGGTCAACATGTCGTCGAGGAAGAGGAGTCCAAAATTGATGCTCCAATTTCGGAGCCCAAAATTCTTCCTGAGATTGCAGCTCAACACAAAGGAGAGCCAACCCTTGAAGAGCCATATGTCCCTTCTACTCAACAACCACAAGACGAAGTTGTCCAAGCCACATCTATTGAGGACCAGGAAGAGATTCCACTTGACAAGGAAGAGGCGACCAATCCGATTCAAAGACTTGACCAACTTCCACAAGATGATGATGCCCCCGCACCATTTGAAGTCCCAACTGAACATAAGGTTGAACCCAAGGATGTGGAAACGAGCTCTGAAGAGGTACCAAGATCCTTGGACCTTCCAATCACCCACCCCATTGACGAAACCCGAGGGGATGTTGGAGTTGAAACCTTGCAAGACGGTCAACATGTCGTGGAGAAAAAGGAGTCCCAAATTGATGCTCCGAATACGGAGCCCCAAATTCTTCCTAAGATTGAAGCTCAAGACAAAGGAGAGCCAGCACTTGAAGAGCCATATGTCCCTTCTACTCAACAACCACAAGAGGAAGATGCCCAACCCACATCTATTGAGGACGAGGAAGAGATTCCAATTGTGAAGGAAGAGACGACCGATCCCATTCAAAGACTTGACAAGCTTCCACAAGATGATGATGTCCCCGCACCATTTGAAGTCCCAACAGAACATCAGGTTGAAACCAAGGATGTGGAACCGAGCTTTAAAGAGGTACCAACACGCTTGGACCTTCCAATCACCCACCCCATTGACGAAACCCGAGGGGATGTTGGAGTTGAAGCCTTGCCAGAAGTTCAACATGTCGCCGAGGAAGAGGAGTCCAAAATTGATGCTCCAATTACAGAG
>Ga0209208_10001497_pt1 | contig 33080 bp, 16 predicted proteins | sample S1TSphfallax_3_FD_187694 | JGI IMG/M metagenome (GOLD analysis project Ga0209208, IMG submission 187694) | Host-associated microbial communities from peat moss isolated from Minnesota, USA - S1T2_Fd - Sphagnum fallax MG (SPAdes) (version 2) | ecosystem: Host-associated > Plants > Peat moss >...
CGTCGATGGGGGAGGTATTTTTGGGATTTGGAGGGTGGGTGAGGAGATTTGGGTGTGCTTTTTTTGGGCTAAGGGTTTAGGGTTTTTATTTTTTTCGTGGAGGGGGGGAGGGGGTGGGGTTGGGGTTCTAGGGGTCTTAATAGGTGGAAGTGAACCGGAGTGGGAAATGCGAAGGACCGGGTGGGGGGGATCGACGGGGTGCATTATGCACCGGGTTCACACTAGTGCCATGTGGTTGACTTAGAAAACAAACTTGTTTCCCAATAGATAGTGTTTAAATTTATGCAAAACATAAACCATGGTGAGTGCTTCCTTTTTGGTGGTGGTAGTTTTTCTTTGCATTATTTAAGAGTCTTGAGGCATATACAATTGGCTAATCACATTATCCGATAGGATTTTTAGCTAGCATAGCTCCAACTACTAGATTTGATGCATCTCTGTGGATGTGAAACTCCATGTCCCATTTGGGTGCAACTAAAATTGGTGCATCTAGATACTTATGTTTTATGGCCTCCCACGCTTCCTAACATTCGACAATCCACACAAATACCTTTGTTTTGCGTAAAAGTTTCGTGATGGGGGCTATAATGAAGGCAAAATTCTTGATGAGACATTGATAGAATTAGGCCATCCCATTGAAACTTATATGTCTTTAGGTGTTTTTGGTGTAGGCATATTCATGATTGTTGAGTTCATTTATGGATTAGGTGATTTTCCCAAAAGATAATGTACCCAAGTATGGTCCTTGAGTAGACCAAAAACACACACTTTTTTGGATTTAGATTAATACCAAATTCTTTATGTTTGTCAAAACACAACCAAAGTTTAACAAGGTGCATTTTGAGGTCACTAAATACATTGAAGTCATCCATAAACAATTTCATGAACACCTTGAGGTATTCATGAAATGCCATGTTCATTGTTCATTGGTAAATTGGCAAAACATTCTTCAATTTAAAAGGCATGATTATCCAAACAAATGTTCCCATTCTTTTTTGATACCACCATAATGGAAGAAAGCCAAGTTGCTTCTTCCATTGGAACAATGAATCCCACAGTTAGTAGCCTGTCCAAATCTTACTTCATGATTGCAACATAATTTGGATTCATCCATGCTTGATGTGATACAAGTATATTGGTATCAAGTTCATTCGGTGTTGCACTAAATGAAGTGGAATACCTCATAGATTCTTGTATGTCCACACAATTTAATCATTTTTGTACTGTTTCAACAATTCTTCTACTATAGAAGGGTCCAAATCAATGTTCAACTTCTCCATTTGCGGTTTGTCATGAGTACCCAAATTCAAAGGGTGAATTTGGACCTGTTTTAATAGATTCCACTTTTCCATCTTCATGTCTTGCACTTTGATTTGAATTACTATAATGTCTATTGAAGTTTCTCCTAATGTGTGGGGGAAATAAAAAATTGATTATCAATTTTCATATCAATACTTATTTTGGGATCCATACCAATTTTTGCATCAATATTGATTTTTGCATCAACTGCCACAACTGCCAAGATTTTCGACTTTGGTAAAGTAATGGTGCTAAATTGCAAACAAATTTGGTTTAACTACTAACAACAGGTCTTCCTCCTCATCTATGATTCTGTTAAAAAAATCATAGCAAAACAAGGTTTTTAGGCATTGGTGTTACTATCCAAATGATTTGTTACTATTATGGTGCAGACAATGCCATTACCCTTAATGCTTATGAAGTTATTCCCTTAGTCATGTGTAACCTTGGTATCTTGTAACCATGGACAACTTAACAACATGGAATAATTAACATCTAGTACGTTGTTTTTCATCACTGTGAAGGTGTTGACATATAGAATACAATGGATATGGATTTTCAAATTTCAAATTAAACCTACTAGTTTGGTAAAGGTTTGGTCTGCCATCCTAAAGGTATAAGGTGCATGTTTCAAAATAGGTAATCCTAGTTTTTCCTCAAATCCTTAGTGATAATGTTAACACCTTACTCCCCATCCAATAAAACATCATCCATTATGTCTTTCTCCACATGCATTGAAATTACCTCCATGTGAAGATTTATAACAACTAATCTTACATCAAAAGGTGGAGCTTGATGATGGGTTGGGTGGCTACTTAGAGATATTCTAGAAACCACATATTGTTTTAAATTAGGGGCCAAATGCATGAGTTGACCAAGGGTGAAAGTATGTTTACTACTTAGTAATTATTGATCGATTTCCTAGAGCACATCCTATTTGTCACAACTCTAGCCTTGGGTTCACGACCAAAGCAAGGGCTTGCAAAGGTGTGGGCCAAAAATGAAGCTTGGAAGTCACATTTCATGCTTTCAGAAGTGTGGGAGAACGTGAAGGAATGAATCTCCACACTCCCAAGTGAGCTCCCACTTTGGGAGTTGGAGTTTCAATGGACTCCCGAATGTTCAGAAAGCAATTGCAAGGGTCAAAACCCATTGGATTGAGGAGTTTCTTATATAATTGGAAAGCTTTTGGAAACAAGATGTTTAAAATGGGCTTGCACGACCCATTTGGATATTTCAAACACAAATTATGGCCAAAAGAAGGGTTGGGAATCAAATTGCCTTGATTTCCTTGCTTGCAAGTGGTGTGCCACAACCTGTTGGAAAGCTTTCAATGAGGGCCACAACTTTGTTTTGGACCTCACTTCAATCGAACGTCTACACACAAATATGAACCTCCAAAGTCGCGGGAGTCCCAATTTTGGGAATTTCAGGACTCCCACTTGGGAGTCCTTGGACAAAATGACATTTGGGTGTTGGCCCCATGGCCAAGCACAGAGAATATTATAAGGGGGAAGGTGGTGGCTTCCCCCAAGTTCGGGCCGTGGTGAGTCTTGTGAGTCCATGTTTGCCCATGGTTTGTCTATGCATCAAAAGTGCTCCAACAATGCATTAACCAACTTGTTGTTTGGTTTGTGTAAGTTTGTGTGAGTAATTGACTTGCTTATCATTTTTCATGGCCCCCATCCCAAAGCTCCAACATGCCCCTCTACCCTCGAAGTGTTGCGAACTAAAGAACGCTCCCCAACTCCTCCTTCCGATGTAGTCACCTTTGGACTCACAGTTGAGTCCATCAAGGAACTTAAGGGTGCATCACTATTTTTCGATGATTGTTCTATTGTCAACAAAATCAGTTCTAATGTTGAGTGGTCTAGATGATTCCTACATTGGTGGTTGGCTCCTTGGGGTTGTTTCAACTATGGGTTCTGATGCTTGCATTTTTTGGATGACTAATTCGAAGGTTTTTTTTAATTATTCCTCCTTTTCCTAATCTTTTGCAATCTTGGTCTTCTAGGGTTCCTTTTCCTGTTGTAGCACCAAATATTGGGCTCTAGCTTCTCGTTTCAACAACTAAAACCATGTTGATAGCAACTTCATTTTGTTTTAGTTTTGCATGGGAGATTTTATCTTAGAACATCTTTTATGCAATTAATTTATGTGGATAGTCATGGATCTTGTGTTCCATTGAATTGCATATGAATCAACAGTAGACTGAAGAACTTTTTTGATTTTGGTTCCACTATTTATGTGATTTCCATTCGTTCTTCTCTGGGCATGAGAAGTAACTTCATTCACCAAAACTTTTTTTTTGTCCTTCAATTTGTTATTTAAATTATCTAGGTTCTAATGACAATGTTCCTTTAGATGCCCTAGTTTATGACAAAAACCGTACATTTTTTCAATTCGAATGTTGTTTAATGTTTTCCATAAATTTTTCAATGCTTCTAACAATTTTTAGTACTCCTCTACATCTATCATAGTCTCCTCACAGGTGATTGCAAATTCTTTATGCTTGAATGAGGTATCTTGCTTCATTCTTGTAGTTGCAATTCACAAGTAAAGGACCAACCTAGCTTAGAAAAAGGTTGTCAACAAGCTATCATGCGCTTTATGTTGAAAAAAATTAACAAGTTTGAAGATTTATTCATACTAAACCTCAACCTTTTTGTCGTTGCCTTGTTTAATGATTCTAAAAGCCATGTAAACCTATTCATTGTCTTGAACAATGCGATATTGCTTATATAATGTACCTTTTAATTCAAGAAAAATGCAACCTAAATGAGATTACATAAAAAATTTGCCCCCACTTTGAAATTGCATCTCTTAAGGTGAAACAAAACAAGTTCATTATGTTAGTGTCCCATTTTTCACCATTAACCTGAATTGCTTTCTGAAACACTTGAACATGAACATCTGAATCTATCCTTGATGCGCTCCCAACTCTTTGAGGGACTCAAATGTGAATCCAAACTGAAAACATCGAAAGAGTAAGGAGTCGGGGCAAGCTCTTTGGCTTGTAGCACTTTGGAGGGGTAGAGGGTGTTGAGAATTCAAGCTCAACTAGTTAGGTTTCATTAGTTACTGGAGTAGGAAAGTAACTAGGTTATTTTCACAAGGTTGAATTACTTTCTTTACTTATCTTAGTTTGGTTATTTGTGGTTGGGTCTTGTAGTTAAATACCTTGGTGTTGATGGTTTGTTTCTCTTTTCTTCATTACACAAGTTTGTGTATTTCATGTAACGAGAACCTTGAAGAGTTCTTGATGTTATGTTTTGTATTATGAGCATCATGTTATAGTTTCCTTTCAATAAAGTTCTATGTTTGCACTTGAGTAGATCTCCTATTTGTTAATAGAGGGGCATGCTAGAGCTCCATGATGGGACTAGGAAGAATTGACAAGCTTCAACTATTCACACAAACATGCACAAAACCAACACAAGGTGGTCAGTGCATAGTTGGAGCACTTTTGGTGCTAGAATGAGCCATGGGAAACTCGAACTCACAAGCCACCACCTTCCCCTTTATAGTATACTTTGTGCCCCTCCACGAGGCTCACATCCAAATGACATTTTATCCAAGGACTCCCAAGTGGGAGTCCTGAAATTGCCAAACTTGGGACTTTCGCAATTTTGGGGGCCCATAACTTCGCATGAAGACCTTGGATTGAGATGAGGTCTGAAGCAAAGTTGTGGCCCTCATCAAGAGCTTTCCAAAACTATGTTTCACGCCACCTGCACGCAACTAAATCGGGTCGATTCCAAACTTTTAATGGTCGGGACTCAAACTGCCAATTTGACTCCCGACCCTTCTTTTGGCCATAACTTGTGTTTCAAATGTTCAAATGGGTCATGAGAGCCCATTTTAAACATCTAAGTTTCAATAGCTTTTCAATGATATAAGAAAATCCTCAATCCATTGGGTTTTGACCCCTATAATTGCTCTCTGAACATTAGGGAGTCCACCGGGACTCCAAATCCCAATGTGGGAGTTCCCTTGGGAGTGTGAGAATCTATTCCCTCACATTCTCTTGCACTCCCGAGAGCATGTAGCCTGACTCCTAGGCTTCCTTCTTGGCCCGCAACCTTGCAAGCCCTCGCATTGGTCGCGAACCCAAGGCTAGGATTGTGATAATCTCAATAAAATAAATTGGGTACAACAATGATTTTCTTAATGAAGGAGCCGGTGGGTGTTAGTGGTGGATACCATAATGGGTACCATGGGTTCCAAGGGGAACTTGACCAGGGAAAACCAAAAAGGACACTTGCGCCTCCAACCAAATTTCCACCTTTGCCTCCTCTTAGAAGTCCTTTGCCACTTAGGGGTCCGCCTTTGCCTGGAGGTCTACCACCTCCTCCCAAAAGGTTTGCTCCCCCTTTTGGTGGTTCTCCATTCCCATGAAGAGGATTACCATTGTCTCCTGTAGGTATCCCACCCCCAAAATTATGAAATCTTAATGGGGGTTTAAGCAAGCGGTTAGAAATAGGGCATTGGACTTCTGGTAGAAAACCCGCCAATAGGAGTAGTTACTGGGGGAGTCATCATAGATGCTTGGATCCCTGACTTCCTTTAGTTATAAGAATTTTGATAAACACCATATTGAAGAAAGGGTATGCTGTAAGTCCAATTGTGTTAGAGAAAGTAAGTGGAGGGTTTCCTAGGTAATAAGGATTAAAAATCATTGTCCATGGGTTGGGAATATTACATATGACTTCATAGGACGATCCATAGTTCCCAAGGTAAGTAAAATACTATTTTTGGTAGGATTCATTATCGAATATTGGTCGTTCAACATTTGAGTAATAGGATAGCTTGGGGCAACTATGAAAGAAGGGGTATGCTTAAGTGCAAGAACCATAGTCACTGGAATCTAAGAGCTAACTGAGATGGCAAGTTGGGTGGTACCAAAAAATCAATTCAGTCACAAAAATTGGTATTTGGTTGGATCTATAGGGGCAATTTCCAACTATGTGTGCATGACCTTTACAAAAAGTCCAAATCTAGTTAATGGGTGTGGAATTGATAGTAAAAGTAGGCATTATTGAAATCGTCTAACATGAATCATGCTCCCCGCAAAGATTCATCATCAAAGAGTAGTCACTAGCATCAATTTCACAAGCAACCTTATTAGGAAACTTTGCCAAATCTTCAATTGTTTTTTGAAGTTGAAAATGTTTAATCTTTTAAGCTCAAGTACTAGATGCAACAATTTTTTGGTATCGAAAAACATCATTTTCAATAGGGGTCCAAACATGGCCCCACGAAGGTTCTACATTTGTAATCACAACCAAATGTTCCATTGAATGAATTTTGATGTCAATTTGTATTTCCAATTCTCCTCTTTCAATGTTGATCCCAACCTCCTACTACTCTACCACATGCAAGGTAGTAAGGCCTTCTTGATCTATCGTGTGAAAATGTCCTCCTTGACCAGCATCCCCAGTATATCCCCACCTTTCCACTACAACACTTTGTTCATTTGCTTCTTCATATTCCTTGTCAACATGATTGTCATCTTTCACATACAAAAATGGTTCACATGTACAATAAAGATTTTTTAATACTTTTTTTTCAATTTTGAACAAAAGAACGAATTGCACCAAATAATGAAACTTTTGGAAGAAATAATACCCATTTTTCCAATGAAGACAAATAACTTCTATTGAATCTTTCAACAAGAGAGCTATATTGAACCAAAAATCTTGGTTCTATATCCACAGTAAAGCCAAATTCAAAATTATTAAGCTCACCCAGTGAATTTCTAAGTGTTTTGGGTACTTGATTGAAAATTAGTACAAAACTTGAACACCTCAAATTTGCTAGTGTTTAATGATAAATAGTCATTTTAAAATAAGGGGAAAATAGTTAAGCAAATAACCTAAAACTTTCTTTTAAGGAAAACAAGTAGATAACAATAAACAACTTTGTAGCATCTCCAAAGTTGGTAGTCAAAACAACAAGTAGGAAAGACAACTTCAATGCACATTGTAAAACAAAAACTTGAGCAAAAACAAAACTCATTTCATGCGAAGAACTTCAAAATGCAAAAATTACATTCTAGTCATATCCAAAACAAAGATAAAAAAAGACCCCTTGAGCTTCCCCAAGGGAAGATTTAAAGTCCGTAAAAAAATGGTGGGGATTTTAAAGAAAATGAAAAATCCTTAGAAATCCTCCTAAACTCCAAGTTATCCAACCTTATCTTACATCTAGAATCTAGAACTAAAGCTAGAGACGACAATTAATTTTTTGATTTTATTAATTAACAATTTCTCAAAATCGGTAGTAACCTAAAATTGGTTCTAACTTAAAACCAATAGTAATGAAAATCAGTAGAAATGTAAAATCAATTTGTATTTCAAAACTGGTGAAGTTTGATTTTCTGTAAAAAATTACAACTCCTCAAAACTGGCCTAGAAAACTTTATAGCCTTAACAAAAATCAAATAGGAATTTCCTACCTAGGTCATCTAGGTGTAGGCTAACTTTTACTTTTTTTTGTAAAAATATTTTTAAACAAACCTACAATTTGAATGGATTGTGAATATATCATGTGATTTTCTAATCTTGACAACATGTGAAGAAAATTTGAACTAAGAAAAGTAGGCTTGTCATCCAATGTTGGTTAACCATTAAGGTTCTTTCAAATTGCATAAAATTGATAAGGTTTTTAATCAAAATCAAAACACATTGAGTATTTGCAATTTGTTCACATTATGCATCATAATTCCCTTTTATGTGTAGCTACCAAAAAATCAAGATTCATATGATTTTGTCATATGAATATGTTTTGTACATTTATATTGAAGAAATTTACATTGTAACCATTTGATGAACTAGCTACACAAAAAATTATACTATCCAAATCTATACTCCTCAAGTAAGGCTACAATTACCATAATGTTGTTTAAAAAAAACTTGTTCATCATGGATTGATGTCCAACACATGTTTGACATTTTTCTTTTATAGCAAGACAAGTGACCATCATTAAGATAACAATGTGTAACCAAATTCTTTAACAACCAAAAATTTTGGGTTTTTTTTATTGAATCCTAGGAAGGATGGTCAATTCAAATGTATATCTTAGACAAATTTTTTAACAAGATTTAATATTAAGAAATGTTTGAATTGAATATCCATTGTCAACCCTATAATCGCTTTCTTATGTTGTTTAGAATGCAAGTGCTTTTAAATTGGTAGTGGTGATATAATATATGCCATTTTATCATCAATGCAAATGAAGAATCGTTAATGTTTCAAATGTGACATTTTCTTGTTTCATTATTGACAATGGCAAGGTCAAGAAAGAAGAATGAAGTTTCAAAAAGAATTTTTCTTGCCCACTATACAAAGTGGATACATGTGGACACCTAAGTTATAGGTTCTCCCTTAAATTTTTAAAAGAAGGATGAAAACTGTGAAGAGATGAAAGATTTAACATTCTATATTAAGGCACACATTGACAATACATGATAGCAATTTAAATTTATTTGCAAAGAAAATCGAATAATCAATGTATATTAATGTGGTCTATTAATTAGTTGATTGACTTGGGTCTAAAGTAATGGTAGTAGTATTATGCACTTTATTTGTTAGAAAATGGGAATCTTGCCAAATCAACATGGCAAGGAATGCACTTGAAGATTTATCTAGCTATAAGAAAAAATGAAATAAGATAACATGAATGACAAAAAAAAATTTGGAGGCACAACTCCATGTTTTTTTCACACATTATGGATCACATTTGAGGTGCATTTATTGACTATGCATAAAATAAGGTTCAAATGATTTACTTTGGCTTTGGAATAGTTTGATGACTTGTTGAATGCAAAATTGTCAATACAAATAACATGTCAAGATGACATTGGGTTATTATTGGAATCCAATAATTTATAGCATCTTGAGTAACCATTTTGCTTGAAAACTTAATGAATATTTGATAAGCATAGATGTTTTGGTCTAATGGCTTTGGTATTGTACCAAATACTATTGGTTCCCATTACATTAGCATGCTACTTGATGCTCATATATGGGACACATTGTGATCCCCTAAACATCTTATGAAATGGGGAGCTCACATCCTTGGGTGTCCACTTTGACTTTTATCATTCATTAGACTTGATTACCAATGGCATCAATACTTTAATACCATATTGGATTTGTGTGCATGGGGGTGTCCAAGTTTTGGATCCCACAATTTACAACCCACCTTCAAACTCCAACATTACTTTCATTATGCACATGAATTTCTATGAAGGTCCATGTCACATAATCAACATGCCTATATATATGTTGCACAAAGGAGTAATGTATAACATTCTAATGAACATTGCGAACAACCCAAATGGAGGTCCTATGTTAAGGGAATAGTTACTGGTGGTAATAATTAGTTAGTATATTTCTACTTATTTAGTCACTATTTTAGGAATTACTAGCTAGATTACATAGTTTTTATCACTGTTCGAATTTGAATTGGAAAACAAGACTATTTTTTTTATGAATATCTTTGGAGACGAGGAAGAGATGGTATCATTGTAGAACATTGAATTTTAATGGAGTATGAAAGAAAATCACTTGGATTTTTGGAAAAGCTTCACGTCCATAATTATAATTGTTGTTTTGATCCTTTCTAACATACTTTCATTATTGGATTTTAATTTTGAAACTAGATATGAGTAGATCTAAATGAGAAAATTTCCATTGGTATTAGTTTTATGACATGTTTTAATCCAAATTTAAATTAAAATATAAGATCACAGATTTTTTATTTACCATTTGGTGACCATGCAGGGGCTTGAATTTAGAGTGATTTTAGAATGTTGTTTATGTCTTGTTGCAAAAATATTTGCTTCTATAAATAGATAGTGAATTTTAATTATGTAGATCAAATTTCTCTTCCATGTGGTCAAAATCTATAGACTCTAAAGATTTTTAATTGTTTAAATTCTAATTCACCTTCAATGTTTAATATACATATTTATACGGTTTCAACTTATTAACATTGACCAAAACTAGGATTGGTTCAAAATTGTTAACAAAAACAAGAAAAATTGTGTTGTTGGATAAACAATACTGTACCCTAAATGGTCCGAACCATCTTTTCTTGAATTTGCCCAAATGTGTCTTTTCTCCTTTGGGAAACCAGAAAACATAATTTCCAAATTGAAACTTCTTCTCTATGTGTTTATGTTGATTCCATAGAAATATGTTCCCACTAATTTTCTCCAACATTATTTTTAACTTCCAATTTTTTATCCTATAACTTCTCCAGTTCTATAATTTTAGCAATTAGTACTCTAGTTGGTTCTACATTTCGTGGTCCCCATTAATAGTCGATAGAACATATTTTGTTGGCATTAAAAGATGTAAACCATAGACTAATTGGTAAAGTGTGCAACTTATTGCCACCTTATAAATAGTCCTATATGAAATTGTGGACAAATGTTCATCCTAGTCTTTTATTTTCTCATTAACTAATTTGGTCAAAATTCTACCAATGACTTTGTTAGTAGATTCTACTCGTCCATTTCCTTATGGATAATAAGTAGTTGAATTAACATGCTTCAACAAAAATTGTTCTGTCAAATGTTTTATTGTGTCATTGATGAAATGCACTCAATTTGTAACTATTGTCAATGGACAACCAAATTTGGTCAGAATATGGTTTTAACTACTACAATATTGGTTTTGAGTGCCTTTGCCTCTACCCACTTGGCATAATTTGTAGCTAACAAAATATATTTGTTTCTTACCAATCTTTCTATTGGTTTAATTAAACCTATAAAATCTAGACCCCACTTCATAAAAGGTTTCTTTGGAAATGTTGTTACCAACTTGGCCAAACTTTTTGTTTTTAGTCCTCCAATTTTCTAATAGTTGTCATAACTTCTACAAAATTCATGAGTATCCTTGAATAGGGTTGGCCATTAATATCCTACATCCAAAATTTTGTGTAATAATATCTACAACAAAATGTCCTTTTGCCACTCCTTCATGTAGTTCTTTCAGAACAATCTGTGTTTCTAAAGTGGTTAAACATTTGCACATTTTGTACATTATTCTTTCTTTTAGAGTAAAGAAAACCTTTCTGGCTAACTTCTAATTATGAGCTAAGTTTAGAATTTCTAGGTTAACAAGCATTAACTATAGCCCATGTTGTCAATATGAACTTTCACAAGAAACAATAGGTGTAGAAAAATAAAAGAAAGGACAAATTATTAAAATGTTAACCTTAAAGCGAAAATTGAAATGTCACTTTATGAAATGAAATTTCGTTTTAAAAGGTGGCAAAGAAGAGATCACCTCTTCATTTTCGTGTTCTACAAGCAAGTTATTATCGTTTTTCATTTCTAGAATGAGTGCAAAAGAAAATTTTGTGCAAAAATTAGAAAAACAGTCTTGAGAGAAATTATAGAAGTTGAGAGAAGAATAAAAAAGATAGAAAGAACAACAGAAATTTGCAAATATTTTGCTTCTACAGTCTAGGTCTCTAGAAAGAGGTCCACCATTTCCTTCTCTTGTTTATTCTTCTTCTTTCTCTTAGAAATTTTCATTAATATCCAAGTTTGAGAAAGCTTTTGAAGTAATTAGAAAAAACAAAAGAAATTGTAGAGAAACTTTGAAGAAATATAATTTTAGGAAGCCTAGAAGAGAGGCAGGTTTTAGTGAGCAAGTCAATCTAATTTCCATTTCTGATTCATAAGAAGAAAAGTGAAAGTATGATTTGTAACAAGAATAATAAGCACCATTACATCAAGAAAAGCTTACCTAGGATTAGATTCTAGAGAAAGTTCACATTCCCAACAAAATGCGCATGAAGAAAACAAATCGGCAAATAATGGCTACAAATTTGCGTGGGAAGGTGTAAACTCACTAGGATGAGGAGGTTAGGTATGTTTTTATTCCTACAAAGCAAAGTTATAATAACAATCTAAAAAATATTTTTCTTTGGACAAGCTCTAGAAAGGAAGAATGAGCCTAGGCAAATAGAGCTGGATTGGTAGGTTTGTTTGAGGTTGAGTGGAAGACTCCCTACCACAACATTTGGGTTGAATTTCTAAACTACTAGAAGTTGGATTTTGAACATAACAAAATCAAGGTTATGTTGAGGGAAGAGAAAAGAGTTGTAGACAAACATCTATTAGCAAAGGTTTGTTAAATTTGCCATATAGGAGAGATAGAGGCAAACCAGGCAGAGATGCTAGATGCCAAAGTAGCATTGGCAAACATAGTTGATAGAGTGCCAAATACTTACAACACCAATGAAAGGTGAGTTGTAAAGAAGATGAAGTTAGAGTATGCCAATATAATTGTTATTATTTTGCCCATTATCTACTCGAAGATAAGGTGCAATATTTTAGTAATAAGTCTACTATGATGATTTCTAGATTAGATCATGGCAAGTTTGTTAATTGGGTTATAATTATGTATTTTCAATTGGTCAATGAATTGATCAAATGGGAAAAGTGTTAGAAAAATTTGATTGGGGGAATAGCCAAAAAGAGAACAAAAAAAGGATGTATGCCATTCTACCATAGTGTTAGAAGTTCTATTTTAGAAGTGGTTTCACTAGAAAGAATAGAACCATAAGAGAAAAAGAAACGTGCAGAGCAACCACAAAAGGACAAGAGAAGAAAGGAGAGTTTGAGGGAAAGGTTTATAAAAAACAAAAGACCTTTGAACCTTACACACATCTTTCTTAAAATGGAAAAATAGCGAAAGACTAGGACAACCAGAAGAACAGTTCTGATATTTCAGTCTGATGATGATACAAAAAGAGAGATTTGCAAAATAAGTAGAGAAGAAAAAATGATACTACAATGAAAGGAAATATTAATCTTCAACAAGTAGTAGAATTGTTGAGGAAGCAACAACATTAACATCAAACACAAAAGGAGAAATCCATATCTCCTAAGTCTAATCCAAGACCACAAATCTCTCCCAAGTACGAGCAACAGAGATGGTTTAAGAAGGAGCCAAAATCTCAAGCTCAGCAGCTAACAAAGGAATATATACAAGACTTGGACCTAGATCCACCAAAAGTATAACAATATGTTCCAGTACCATAGAATAATGAAGGTATGCTACCTTCAAGACCAAGTTTTACAACATGCACAAATGTATTTGGAAAGATTTGGATTGCACATAGAAGTCAAGGTTCTGAAGGTACAAGTTCCAAGGGTCAAACTCCTAGGTTTCATACACCAAAGTTTGTACAAGGGCTAGAAGTAAACTTGGATGAACATAGAAGAACCGTTATTATGTTTCAATAGGTAGCAGAGTACAATAAATATGACCAATATTCTATTTAGTCTTTTTGATTTGAAAATTAAAAATAAGTAGATTATAGAAAAGAAGGACAAATTTGTTCAAAATTTGCAAGGGGCTTTGGAGAAGAAGGAGAAGCTCAAAGTAGAATTGCAGGATAAGAACAATAAGAATAATTAAGTATTGGTAGAATTGTAAGCATCTAGATAGAAAATTAATAACATGGAGATGCACAACAAGGATTTGGAAAACATTAGAGTGGAGAAGGATCCTTTATAGGCAACTCTAAACTAGACATATGCCAATTATTGGAACTTGAAGGTAGAGAAAGATATTATGAGTGTAGAGCATAATAAACTTTAAAAAGACTACAAGAATATGGAGCAAATTCTCTTAAAGTAATAGGAGTTGGAGGAGCTCAGAATGGAAGTTGGTAATGTATATCAAGCCAAAAATGACATACAAAGAGGCAAGCTGACCAGAACCATGCACAAATGGACAAAAAATTGCAAAAGTAGATGGCCTTTAATGAGAAGTTGCAGAAACTTCTAGGGGAGGCCCATAACATAAAGCCTTTCAATTATGATAGTGTATTCACAAAAAAATAGTGAATACAAGAAGCAAAATACTTTGCTTCAAGTAAAATTCAAGGCATTGTCAATGGAGGAAAAATATGCAGATTTGTGGTGGGATGCGATGCAGGATATTGTTCAGAAATATATTGGAAAGGTCTATATAAGGTATGAGATAAATGAAAGGATGTATAAGCATACGATATCTTAGATGGAGAGGGTCATGCTAGCATTTGAATATGAATTTTTAGTCCTCTTTCCAGAACTAAAAAACCTTAGATAAGGAATTAAGAGGGAATATTAATGGTGCAAGACCATCAAGTATAACAACAACAGAAGAGGAACCAAGCAATCAAAGTGGAGGAAGGGATAACCTTAAAAGGGAGGTTGGTGGTAAAACATATGCATTTGAACATACTATATAACCAATAGAATTTGTTGTGCATGAGGTTAGTTATCAAGAGTATGCATTTGTGGCCATAGAATTAAAGGAGCAGATACAAACCAAGGAACATAGAACTCAAGAAGTTCAATAGGATTAAACTGAGCTTACATCGAAGTTGCACCAACAAGAGCATACTCATATTACATCAAATTTGCAGTCACAACAATAACCACAAGTGACAGTAGAGTTGTAATCATCAGAATAAACATCAACATATCATCAAATAATTGCACAATTATTAATAGAGGCACCAGAAGAACAACAATAGACTTTGTATACAACAAAATATTAGATATCATTTCAATTTGAAGTACGGAAACCATAAATAAAACAAACTATAATACATATAATTCAAATTGTAATGCAATAAGAGCAATGTTAGATTTTTGAATCATAGGATCATAAACATCAACTTTAGCTTTCTTAACAAATTTTTGATCCAAAATTCTAGGATGTAATTCAAAGTACGAGTGGGGTAATGTTAAGGGAGTATTTATTAGTGGTAATAGTTACTTAATATATTTTTACTCACTTAGTTACTGTTTTAAGAATTACTAATTAAATTACATATTTTTATCACTGTTTGAATTTGAATAGAACATAGGACTATTTTTTTTTATGAATATCTTTGGAGAAGAGGAAGAGATGGTATCATTGTAGAAAATTGAGTTTTAATGGAGTATGAGAGAATCTCACTTGCATTTTTGGAAAAGCTTCACGTCCATAGCCAAAATTGTTAATTTAATGCTTGTTAACACATTCTCATTATTGGATTTTAAATTTGAAACTATATATGAGTAGATTCAAATGAGAAGATTTTATTAGTATTAGTTTTTTGACATGTTTTATTCTAGATTTAGATTAGAAAATAGGATTAGATATTCAGTATTTATTATCCCAGCTAAAAACAAATCATGTCAGACTTTGTGTTCGATGATCTTGAACTTTTATAAAATTGTTTTCATCCAAGTCCAATGGTAGTATGTTTATAATGTATCATGTTTGGTGTTTGGTATTTTTTATGTTTCACATAATATCACAAATTTTTGTGATTTTTTTCCTTGAAGATTTTTGTTGGGTGGAAACAAAAGGACATGATGGAATGAAAATTAATTGGATTTAATGGTTATATTATTGTTATTTTTCATGAATATAATTTGTGTTCAAATTCCAAGTGGAAAATTGTACCAAGCCTTTTCTTCAATTTTTTTGAAAAGGTTGACAAAGTAGCAAATTTGCAATGAGGTGATTTGACATGAAACTTGGTAAAAAACACACACACACAATGAAAGTCATTCAAACATATGAATGGGAAATGTTAAATACCATCATTGAACTTTGTGGGGGGTTGAAAAAAGGCTTACACAACATGTTGAGTAGTTTATTAATATGAATCATACAAAATTTGTTGACAATATGACAAGTTAACATCTAACAATGAATGGGCACATGAGATTTTGCATACTAGTTTTGAGGACTTGAATTTCCAATTTGCTAGCACTTCTATCAAGATGCATTATTCATGTTCTGAGACATCAATCTATGTGCCTATTACTTGTGTTATCTTCCATCACACCATCATTGATCAAGTGCAAATATAACAATGTTTTGAAGTTTGAGAAATGGTTTTCTGCCAAGATGTCATGGATGCTTTGGGTCTAGTTTATCCACTTGAATATTAGATTCTAACAATTATGATAACAATTGATGTGAGTACTCTAGACTTGTAGTATTTTTCTTCAAGATTACAATGATGTCTAATGTTCAATGGGCTATGGACCAACCGATGGGTCTGGATCCAATGTCCAAAATTTAGAATAAGATTATAGTAATTAATATGTTTTATTATGTGTTCAACTTATTGAGTTCATGAAAGTGGAAAAATATTAATTATTCTTCAAAATACATTTTGGAAGCCACACTTTGTCCTCCATCTTTGTTTTCACAAATTTATCCATTGTATCAAAATTATTTTTAAATTAATGTACTTTTTGAAATAAAAAATATTAAACATTTTAAAATATTAATGTATGTAATCAATATATTCCAAACAAATGAAATGTCAAGAATTAACAATTGGCGATTTGAAAGTTGGAAAATCAAATAGAAACTTTTATTTGGGGGCCACCAAATGATGCAACAATAAATATAAATAAATTCTTTTATCTTGTTTATTGAGAACATGGGTTCAAGTTTTTTACTAGCCTATGCATAGTGAAGTTACTGTCTTGTTTGAGTTTACATCGATGATAATATGGTTCATGGCGACTAATTGAATGAAGCTATTGATGTTTGCATGTCTTTGATGTGCTTTTATTTGTGGTGTATCTCTCCTTTTGCTCTTCTAGTGTTTCAATGCTTGGAAGAGGATGAATAGTAGAAGGGGCCAAACTAGCTTGGCACCATGATGTCCAATAAGTCCAATATGACCAGGCCTATTGCAAAAGGTTTCAAGTAAAGTACATGTTCAGAAGGCTTGAAAGGTGCTAGGTCTTAGCAATAATTATGCTACCATGCTGCCAAGGTGCCATTATGAATGGAATAATGTGCAATGTGAAATCCTACAACTATTTTTCAACATATTAAACAACAAAATGGTGACCCTAAACCAAACTCCAACTCCATGTTTTTTTCTATTGTAAATAGGAGTGAATTGCAATGAACAAGAGTTGTTAGATGACAACATTATCAAACCAATACCAATCTTACAAAGTTTTCTTCTTGATCATTGAAGCATTTTGTGACACACCCCCAAATTCCTCGATGGACTCAACTACGAGTCCAAAGGTGAAGATAGCGGAAAAAAAAGGAGTTGTAGTGCGCTCATTGGCTCGTAGCACTTCTGGGGTAAAGGGGCGTGCTGGAGCTCTGAGATGGGACTAGGAAGATTGAAAAGCACTTCATTTACTCACACAAATTTACATAACTAAACAACAAGTTGGTTAGTGCATAATTGCAACACTTTGGTGCACGAATGAGCCACGAGCAAACACAAACTCACAAGACTCACCACGACCCAAACTTGGGGGAAGCCACCACCTTCCCCCTTATAGTATACTTTATGCCTAGCCATAGGACCAGCACCCAAATGTCATTTTGTCCTGGGATTCCCAAGTGGGAGTCCCGAAATTCTCACAACTGGGACTCTCGCAACTTTGGGGGCCCATAACTTTGCATTTTAACCTCCTATTGAAATGAGGTCTGAAGAAAAGTTGTAGCCCTCATCAAGAGCTTTCCAACAGTTTATTGCACGCCACCTGCACACAAGGAAATTGGGGTGATTTGTGACTTTTAGTGGTTGGGAGTCAAATTGCCAACTTGATTCTTGACCCTTCTTTTAGCTTTAACTTGTGTGTTAAGTGTCCAAATGGGTCATGCAAACCCATTTTAGACATCTAAGTTCCAAGAGATTTCCAATGATATAAATAATTCCTCAATCCAATGGGTTTTGATGCCTGTAATTACTTTCTGAAAATTTGAAAGTCCACTAGGACTCCAACTCCCAAAGTGGAGGTTCACTTGGGCGTGTGAGTGTTCATTCCTTCACATTTTCTTGCACTCCTGGGAACATGAAATGTGACTCCTAGGCTTCATACTTGGCTCGCACCTTTCTAAGCCCTTGCATTGGTCGTGAGCCCAAGGTTAAAGTTGTGACATTTTGGGCCACCAAAACACTACTATTGCCAAGCTTTCACCTAGTTTTTCCTTTTCCAAACCCACTAGTGCCTGCACCCGTTTCAATTGTTGTAGCTGTGACCTCCTTCCACACTCCATACTCCTATTGGGGTGAAAATCCTTTAAGGTGTAGCACATAGGATAAATATAGGGTAAAAAAAGATTGTAGTAAGGCCCTAAGGATGAAAATCCATAAGGTGAAAATCCTTACTACAATCTTTTTTTACCCTATAAAAAATAATCAGTCAAAAGATGTCAAAATTTTCCTGGAAGGATTATATTTTAAACCAGTACAATTCTAAATTCCATCATAATCATCCATCCATGTGTCTTTACATGGTAAAAAAGACTACATAAAAACAACATAAAAGGGTGACACTATGATAAGATTTTAGTACACCTTAAAATTTTTGGAGTCATTGGGCACCAAGTGGTGTAACTACTAATGAAAATCGTTGTTTCATGTGAATGGAAATTAAACTACCTATTCCGTGTTATTTAAATTGTTGCACACATGTAGGCAAAATTATTTATGATGATTTTTTCACTTGAAAACCAAAAAATTATAACAAATTTTGCTTAATGAGGTGTTGCCATCCAATTTGTATAATGTCATGCATGGTTGTTCTAATTTTTAAACATGAATAATATATATATATATAATTATCATTAATCTATAATTTTGATGATAATAACATCTTGATGAATTTGTTTGAAATTTCCAAAATCTCAATCATGCAATTCAATGACAATAAAATAGAATCGAGTTCAAAGATGCAAATTATTATATAATTAATGAATTAAAAATACTCACGCATTGTCAATTTTATATGTATATTATATATGTACTCACACATGTATATTTTTACATTCAAGATCAAATTATTATATTGGTTTTAAATTGATGAAGCATAGAGTGAAAAATGAAATCCATGAATTTTGAAATTATATAAATTTGTGTCTAGACTTATAATTACATACATTAATGATGTCAAGTTTGAATACAAAAACATCGTGCAACAATTGTATTAGAAAAATAATTTAAAATAGTGTCCAATATAATATCATCTTGAAACAAATTTTCAAGTTTGGTTGAAGACTTTTTCCCATCACATTATGATTGGTGAAATAATATTCAAGAGTGAACTTGGCAATGTGAAACCCAATGTACTTATTAGCCAGACATAAAGTAAATCAATCAAGTGAATTACATTGATGTATAATTAAAACGTAAAATTATATAATTCCTTTGCATATAATTTACTTGAACATTGTCATAATTCATCAATGTTGTGATTCTCCCAATGAATATAAGCCATTGATCATTGTAAAATATTAATATTATTCTTCTGACATTAAGTTTTGATTTTATTTTTCCTATTTCCAACTCGTAAATTTGGAAATTATACCAATAAATTAATTATGAATCATTTATAAGAACAACCTTGAACTTTGTTGAACTCAACATTTTAATCCATTCCCCAAAAAAAGTTTAAATGTCAGTATTTTAAATTAATATTTTAAATTAAATTCATAATAATATAAGTTTGGAAATTAATAAGGACCATGGAAATCAAGTTGAATTCTACTATATTAACCCCAACTTAATACATGTTTTTGTAGATTAAATTTCATTTACATGTATGTTGTACCAATTCATCATTGTGTTGATTTGCATGATGATTTATTCAAATTTTGACAAATTTCAAAAGTTCATGGCCATCCAAAATTTAAATTGGGTTTTTTTTTACTTCAAAAATAATTCCTAATTTTACAAAACAATATTATTAGTTAACCTTACATTGCACAAATTTTTTTATTTTTAAAGCATTTTTAAAATGATGCTTGAATTTTATCCAATAAAAAAATAATATTCTAAAATGTGTACCCAAATTTGCAAATAGGAATATTAACAAGTTTTTTACTGATTATAGAGATCCATGTCTATATAATTGATTATTAATACCAAGGAAATTATTGTGCAAAGAAATTTAATCCAATGAATAACATTAAAATACACTTTGGGGGTAGAAGGCCGTGTTAGAGCTTCGGGTTGTGGATTATGATGAATGACAAGTGAGTCAATTATTCACATAGATTTGCATAAACCAAATAATAAGTTGGTTAGTGCATAGTTGGAACACTTTTGGTGCATGGACGAGCCAAAGGCATACACAGATTCACAAGACTCACCACGGCCTGAATTTGGGGGAAGCCACCACCTTTCCCCTTATAATATTATTTGTGATTAGCCATAGGGGCTGCATCCAAATGTCATTTTGTCCTAGGACTCCCAACTTGGGAGTTTTGAAATTCCCGAAATTGGGACTTTTGACACATTGGAAGGCCATAATTTCTTGTGTAGACCTCAAATTGAGGTGAGGTTTAAAGCAAAGTTGTAGCGATTATGGAGAGATTTCCAAGGATATGTAACATGCCACCTAAACACATTTATTACAAGGCGATTCTTGACTTTTAGTTGGCAGGAGTCAAATTGGCACTTTGATTCCCCGCCCTTCTTTTGGCCATAACTTGTTGTTTAAGTACTCAAATGGGTCATGCGAGTCCGTTTTAAACATCTAAGTTTCAAGAGTTTTCTAATGGTATAATGAACTCTTTGATCCTATGAATTTTTGCCCTTGAAATACTCAAAGAAAATTTGAAACTCCATAGGGATTCCAACTCCCAAAGTGGGAGTCCACTTGGGAGTGTGTGGGTTCATTCCCTCACACTCCCGGGAGTGCAAATGTGATTCCCAAGTTGCACTTTCAGCTTGTACCTTTCCATGCCACATTTAGCTTCTTGTTGAAAATGTATGTAATTACATGAAAATATGGTTGAAATACATCTTATTTGATGGCCACCATATGTGTTTTGACCCCCCTCACATATTGAATTAAATCTAGAACTAAAATTAAAGTTTGGAATTAATTAAATATGTGTTATTCCATTGGAAGAATGAAGAAGTTAATACTTGCAACATAGTCACAAAATGTGACCAAAAGATGTGTAATGTGATTTCTAGTCGCAAAAATAACCAAAGTTAGTTGCAAACAACAATTAGTTACATGTAATCACAAATGAATTGGTTACATTTTGGGTTGTTTTCTAGTGTATGAAATCATTGTCAAATATTCAAAGCCTCGTTTAATTTCTTCTTCACCGAATTATTATTGGTTTATGCAATATATGAAAAGTGATAATGGGGATAATGGCATTACTCAACTTCCTTTAGATATGAACTTTTCTTACACTTGAAGCAAATTAATTTAATGTGTTTTGTTTGTTCACCCTTGAATTATGTTTACTTATCCAATTATTGAGTTTTTCTTGTAGTTGGTTTGAATTACTATTTGCAAACCACATGATGATGTTTATAACTCTAAATGGTAGAAGGCAATGTTCTTTGGTTGGATTTTTGTTTCGAGAGGGTCCCGATGTAGTTGCATATTTAACTACTCAAAAGCTATAATTATTTTAATTGTGCTAGTAATAGAATGCTAATAAATGATGATTTGATTGGGTTTTCAAACTTATAGTCCAAGCTTTATAATTTTTACTTCGTAGGACACAATCTAATGTTTTTTTCATTGGTTGAAGATGTGGCTAGTTCCTAAATTGTTGACATTGATAGTTTCAAGTGGAGGGTGAGAATGCATGGCTTGTAATTTGTCATTGTATTTTGGCAGCTTCTTCTCAAATAGGTCATTCCAAAAATTGTTTCCATTTAGTCAATGTCAAATTCAATTGAATCTGGTTTTGAGACCTATATGATGGCCTCCCCTTCATATGTGGAAACAACAACAAAACAAATTATGGTCTTGATTTTTCTAGATCAATAGAGGCACTAGCAATAAAAGTGCCAGTAGAAGTGCTAACAACAAAAGTGGTAGCAGAACCAATAGTAGTAAAATTGAAATGGCAATAAAACAAAAAAACAAAAAAGATTTTTTAAAAATAAGAGCACCACAATTGAGGTCACTAATTAATTGTACTAATATTTTGGAAATTCAATATAACACTAGCAAAACCATCATGGCCAGCATCAACAAAAACTCCCAAACCACTAAAAACCACTATATATGAAAAACCCACATCAATAACATCATCTTCTCCAACATGAAAATTCTACAACATAAACCTTGAGTCATTAAAATAAAAACAAACAAACTTGCAAAAATTGAAAGGAAAACAAATAACAATGTAAATGAAATTACCTTGGTTTTTTCAAATGTAACCTTCTTTTTGCTAAATATTTCCGCATATTTCAATAAATGGCCATCATTTAATTCACCACTTATGATTCATTGCATTGCTTTATCACATAAAATCTTTTCAAGTTAGTTGTACCTACATAGACAACAAAAAACAACAACTTAGACACATTAAAAAATGGAGAAAACAAATCAAACAAAACATAAAGTAATTTTAAAAATAAAATACAAATTAAACAAACAAGAAAAAAAAGGTTAATATTTTAACTTCTCAGATGATATTGGGTCCTTGTGATTTGTGACATGCATACCATACTTTCAAGGAACCAAAGTTTTTTTCATACGAATGATACCAACATTTTTGCCTGTTTTGTTAAACAAAATCTTTTCCTTTAATTTCTAACAATCAACATTATGAATATCCATAATAAGTCATAGGTGATGGGTGAAAACACACTATGATTGTCAAAGATTGTTGTCATAAATAATACTGTTTGAAACTAGGTGTTTTTGAATTTATACCAAGCTAATATTAAAAAGGTTTTTTACAAATGGTACTTGGAATAAAATAGTTCAAAACCCAAAAAATAAGATTAAAAAAATAATTCCCACTTTGAAATTGATATTAAATTACTAAAGAGTATATTAATGAAAAAATTATAATCATCATGATATACTGCAAAATGTAAATATACTAAACAAAAACCATTCAAATGATTACCAAACTTCATAAAGTACTCAATCACATATTACATATGAGTTCATTGTCCAATTTCCGTTCTATATAAAGAGTTACACTCATGTGATGTCATAAAAAACATCTGTATGAGGTTTTTCATTCAAACAAACATAAATGTGTGAATACATAAAAGTTTGTTGAAAAAACATTATCATTTGAAAGGTAACAAGAATTGTGTTGAAAACTTTGTATCAAAAATCCATTTTATGTGTTTCTCAAAACGCTAGACGAAATGAAAAAAAATCTACCCCCAAAATAATGCAGTTCATGTACTAATAAGAGAATACATTTTCTTCCCAAAATGTACCCCCATAACATGTTGTCACCTTGATTGCGACCAATTGTAAATGTTGTAAACCACATCTAATTTGATGCCCCCCACTTAGGCCTAGTGCATAAGAAAAGTGAATGTGGCCTAGGCTTGTCATTAGGCCACTTGGTAGGATGATACCAAATTAACTTTTTGTAAATGGAAATGACATCATCAACAAGATAATCAAGTACAAGATGATGGTGATTTGTTGAACACTTAATAGTATATATGCACTAGTTTTTGGAAACTCCTTAACAAAACCTAATAACAACACCAATAGGTAATGATTTTAATCTAAACTTTTCAATATCAACATTGTAAAGTGTAGAACACTCTTTGATGAAAAAGTTGTGACTATAAAAATATCCAAATCTAAAATTTAGACCAAATGGATAATTGGGTTCATATTACTTGTGCTAACATTCATTGTTCCTTTTCAATAGATCACACTTCAAATTTTTAGATAACTTTCCCAAATCCAATTGATAATGATCGGAGATTTGTTTCATCACCAACAATTTCAATCCAATGATACTTTGGATCAAGGAAGATGGTGAATGAAATTGCAAGCACCTTACTAGATTTAACCACATGTTCCTACCTCTCCCCTAATAGTCTTCCAATACCTTTTATCAAGGACATGATGTTGTAGAAAAAACACAAATAGAAAAATATAAACAAAATATAGATGTTGTTACAAACAATAAACACCTTGAACCTTAATAAAAAAACAACAAAACCCTTAACCATAATAGAGACCAACAAAACCTTAAACTATAAAGCCTCTTTCCAAAGAAAATAAACACCAAGACCTAAGGGTGCGATGATACTAACATGTACCAAAAGGAATGGTAACCAATATTTAGTTTTTTGAATTTTAGATTGTAAAAATAAAATAAAATAATAAGCAAAATAATTTTTTATTAAATTTTATTGTGAATACATTATGTACATGTCATAAAATGGAATACGTCTAATGAGTGAAAAATACATGTAAGGACTTTTAACCTCTTGTGACCATTGTTTAAAAGCTACATAAAAGTAACTTAAAACAATTTTAACACTAAAAAAACAATTTGAAAATATTTTTTAATGACATATTTTTGGATATTTTTAATATACACCTTAACATAATAGTATTAAGAAAACTTTAAAGATTTTAATTTTTTTTGAAAGACATATTAAAAAGATTCCAAAAAGATTTTAAAAATAAAGTATTGGTTTAAGGGGGCAAGTGCGGCTCCTAATAGAGGGTTGGACACTTAAATGTTGTTTGCAAACAATATAAACAAAAATTAGAAAAAAAATTCAAAATTTTGCAAAGAAGAGAAACAAAAAACAGAAACAAGATTCAAAATTTTCACAATAAAATAATACCTTATTAAAAGGTATAGGTTGTTGTGCTGTTTTGCAACTTGCAACACAAATGAAAACAACATGTCCACCAAATCTTTAATAAATTCTCCATTTTTAGATAGATTTGTAATTAATTTCTACATGTCAAAACCTTGAAACACTTGCCATTCATCAAATGCGTTTTTTGCCCAAAGCTTAACATGTTTACTTATTCTTTGACCTCCTTGTTTCACATTTTCCATCTTTTTTTATCAATGTCCAAAAAGCAAGACATTTAGCAATGGCTTGTTAATAGGAGATTCACTCGGCCCCTTCAACAACATTGGATCTAGAAGTAGCAAGTTCACAGTTGTTATAATTAGCAAATCCAAAACTAGTAGCAACCCCATGGCTAGAATCATTAAAAAAATTAAATGTACAAGGAGAAACATTAGCATCAAAATCTTCAAGACTCAAAGGAATAGAAGGGTCAAAAAAATGCATAGACATATTCGCATTTGTTTCAAAATTCAACTTGGGAGAATCAATAGGAGATTATGTAGGAGATTCATGCACATAATGAGCACACTGCATATGAATCTCACTTCCATCACTAGCCCACAAAATATCATCACCAAAATTAGTGGTGATTATTGGTGTGGGTAATCCAATAAGAAAGGATCCATAAAGAATTAGGTATAACAATTGTTTGGGAGGAGTGGGAGGAGTACTTGCTATAGGTAAAGTATTCTTCAAAACTTCAAGAACAAGATCTGTAGAACCCCCACTACAAACCTTTTTCATAGTAGTAGACATTATAAATAAAATAAAATAAACAACAAATGGAAGGAAGGAAAAGAAAAAACTCGTTGAAATAATAAATGTAATGTAAAATCTAGACAAATTACACTTGCACAACGCATTAAACAGAAAAACCAATTTTTTAAAAAAATATGCAAAATCAAAACAAAAGAATACAAAAACTTGCACAAATCAAATAAAAGAGTTAATGAAACAACTAAACATTGATTTCAAGAACATATCAAAATGCAAAAAAAAATGATGCAAAAAAAAGTAAGAGGAAAGTTTGTGATGCAAAAACAATAATGGTGAATGTGCAATGTAGGAACAAGTGCCATGTAGGTGTGATGCGATTGCATTGAAGGCGAGATACAAAAATAAATGCCATGGAAATGTAATGTAAGCAAGAGATGCAGACATATACATAGATGGCACTATGCATTTATAGAAGATGTAGATGTGAAGAAAGTTGAAACACAAAGTGACACACCCCCAAGCTTTTTGATGGACTCAACTGTGAGTCCAAAGGTGAAAACAATGGAAGGAAAAGGAGTTGGGGTGCGTTCCTTGGTTCGCCACACTTCGGGGGTAGAGGGGTGTGTTAGAGCTTTGGGATGGGGACTAGGTAGATTGACAAGCAAATCAATTACTAACATGGACCTGCACCAACTAAATAACAAGTTGGTTAGTGCGTAGTTGGAACATTTTATGTGCATGGATGAACCATGGGCAAACACGGACTCACAAGACTCACCACGACCCGGACTTGGGGGAACCCACCACTTTCCCCTTTATAGTATTATTTGTGCCTGGCCTTAGGGTCAACACCCAAATGTCATTTTGTCTTGGGACTCCCAAGTGGGAGTCTAAAAATTCTCAACATTGAGATTCTTGCGACTTTGAAGGCCCATAACTTTGTGTGAAAACCTTTGATTGAAGTGAGATTTAAAGCAAAGTTGTAGCCTTTGTCAAAAGTTTTCCAACGGTATATGACACACCACTTGCATGCAAGGAAATTAAGGCGATTCTTGATTTTTGGTGGTCGGGAGTCAAATTGAAGATTTGATTTCTGGCCTTTCTTTTGGCCATAATTTGTGTTTTAGGTATTTAAATGGATCGTACAAGCCCATTTTAAACATCTACATTCTAAAAGTTTTTTAATTATATAAAAAAACTCTTTGATCCAATGAATTTTGGCCCTTGAAATACCTCAAAGAAGATTTGAAACTCCATAGTGATTCCAATTCCCAAAGTGATTTGGGAGTGTGGAGGTTCATTCCCTCACATTCTCTCACATTTTTGGGAGCATGAAATGTGATTCCTGGGCTTCATTTTTAGCCCACACTTTCGCAAGCCCTTGCCTTGGTCACAAGCCCAAGGCTAAGGTTGCGACACAAAAACACAACATTAATCAAAGTTAACAATTCACCAACCAAAAAAATTGAAAACGCTTGCATTGTGACATAGTAATAAACAAAACTGAAAAAAATGAGGAAGATAACAAGCACCATGAATGATGATCACCAATGTAAAAGTCACAATGCCAACGCAAAAATAGTGTGCCAATTGACAAAAAATAACAAAATTGACATCATAATGCAACAAAAGATGTGAAGCAAAACATAATCCAAAAAATGAGGAAAAACCTCCAAAATTGCAAAAAAATAGACAATAAACAATGTTCAAAATGATCACCGATGCACAAGTTGCAACACCAAGTGTAACAACAGTGTGCCAAGTAAAGAAAAATAAAATCCAACATTGCAACAAAACAAAAGCAAAAGAACAAAACAAAACAAAATTAAAAAAATGAGGAAAAAGCTCACTGAAATTTGGGAAAATGGAGACAACGAACATTGTTATAGATGATCATGGGCACACAAGTTGCAACACCAAGCGCAACAATAACACACCCAACAAGAACAAGAAAAAGCCAGCATTGTGAAGGAGAAACACATAACAACAAAGTTAATAAATAACTAAAAAATGAGGAAGAAATGTTGTAAAAACTAGGAAGTAGACAACACTAAGCACAACAATGATGTGCCAAGCATAAAAACACAAAGAGCTATGGAAGGAGTGCCCTGAACAAAACAAAAAAATGACAAAAGGGCACCCAGAAAAGAACAAAAAAACAATCGGCAAGAAGTGCCGATAATGATCACCATCATTGAAAGGAATGAACCTCATACAATCCGCTAGGTTAGAGATGCGATGAAAAGCAAAAAAGTGGGAAAAAAAAGAAACTGGTGCAAAAGAAAAGAAATGCCAACACCTTACGAGGGTGAAAGGTCTACCAGCCTCAGGCTAGGATCTCAAATCCAGAAGGGTCTATTCCTAGACACTTCTCCTATACTAACCCCAACTTTAGAAAACCAAAAAGTGAAATTATTTTTAAAATTTTAAAGTTAAGTATGTACCAAACAAGTTTTGGGTAAACATTCCAGTTTTGGGTCCAATTCTAGGTAAAGGCTGGTTCTTGGTTCTCTGGTTCCAGTTTTTTGTTTTTGGCTGGTTCCAGGTTCCAATTTTGATATTGATTTTTTTCCCGCCAAAATGTAAAACTGATGGTGGAAATACTTAATAATTAGAATTGGCCAATAACTGGAACCAGCCAGCAATGGTTTTCACATTTGGTGTAACCTCTCATAAAACATTGGCAGGCTGGAAAGTTTTCTACAAATGGTTTGCACTGGCTTGGTTGGCAAGAGTGAAAGTGAATTGTTATTGTACACAAGTTGAAGAAAAGGGATGTTTATGTTTAGTGTTCAACATGCTTAACATAACTCATGGGTGGATTGGGGCTTCATCAATTCTCTCAACCTTCTCACCAAAGGAGTCCAACTGGTGAAACCCATTAGGTGGGTTGCATACTGTGTGCATTAACTTAATTTAACTTTTGGATATTTCTGGGTTTCACAAATTTATTGCATAATTGCCAAGTTACTCTTGGCCCTTCCATTTGCCTTGAACCTTCTGGCCCAGAAGGCTCCAACAAGTGAAGCCACTTGGCTGGGCTTGGGCTCCTTGGTATAAAGCCCGTTGGGTTTCACCTGTTTTCTCTCGTTTGCCTTGGAAGGCTCCAACTGGTGAAACTCTTTGGGTGGGTTGTCTACCATACACATTAATTGAGATTTTATTCAACAAATTCTACCTCAATTTTGTTATGTTTTCATCCAACAACACCTAAGTAACTAGCAGCGTTGTTCAATTTTATTTTTCAACCTACCAATTCTATTTGGTTCTTACTTTTTAAGATAAACTTTTTAAGAGAACCTTGAATCTTGATTCCAATTTTTCTATTTATTTAAAAGAACATTTGGTTTCTGTTCAAGGATTGTTTAAAAGTAGCACCTCCGGTCCTGTTCCAGACCTAGTTCTTGAAAAGAAACTCTTAATTGGGTTTAGTTTTACCTATCTACATCCGTAGCCTGAAACTGAAAATTTTGAAGTTACTAGCATCATGCAACCAAAAAACATTATTACTTATATCAATTACCTCCCCTCCCCCACCTTCCCCCCTTTTGTTTTTTGCATACTTGAGACATGTAAAAAAAAATACAACTAGATGCCTTTGCAACCCCCCCTTCCCCATCCCACACTAAATTTACCATTCAAAAAATTGTGTACCCAATATTTTTCCAAATTCACAACATGTCTAACCCCAATTCGTATAATTAAAATAAAATAAAATGAAGGACCAAAACCTATACAAACTAAGTTTTGGGGTCAATTTTGGTTCCAGTTATGGTTCCAGAATATTTTGCTCCAGTAGTCCAGGTATCTGCTAACCGGCCCCAGAAATGGAGTTGGCCGAAAACCGGAAAGCGGACAACACTGGTAAACATACCTACTCTTTGGTTTTTTTAAGAAAATAGTTGGCTATCCAAAATAAAAAATAAAAAGGACCTCCCTACGAAAAGAAAATTTCAAAAAATGTCCTTTTCTTCCTCTTCGTGCTCTTATTCTCTCTCTCTTCCTTCATTCCTTCCTTTTCCTGATTCCTCATTGTGTTTTGTTTTGGAGGTTTGTTCTTAGAGCACATCCCCGCGCGCTCCCACTTCTTCCTCATTGTGTTTTGTTTTGGAGGTTTGTTCTTAGAGCACATCCCCGCGCGCTCCCACTTCCGCACTTTTCTTTTGGGACAAAACATCTCTCTCACACACACGCTCCTCTTTTCAAAACAAGGTTTGTGTACTTGTGCTCTTCCTCTTTGCACAGTATTTTGTTATCACACGATATAATCTCTGTATGTGTTGTATGTGTGTTTTTGTGGTTGCGGTTGGTGTCGCTCTGTCTGTGGCTTTGCAGTGTGGAAGTATGTAATCCTACATTCCCTTTCAATCTCTCTCTACAAGTTTTTTTTCTCTTCTGGTCGAGCCATCTTTGGTTTTCAATCGTTTTTTTTCAGTCTTGTAGGAGAAGTGTTGCATGGCCCCCTGGAATTAGTGTTTTGGACGTGCAAGTCTTGGAGACGTCCAACGTATTAGCATATATAAATTTTTTCTGTGTAGTTTTAGAGATTCTCTGTTTGTTTAGCGAACTATGTTTTGTTTTCGCTCTCGATTGTGCGCACGAGACAAGCCTCATGTGTTTGTCACTTGCTCTTTTGGCTTGGACCCGTTGCTTGGACAAGTGAAGAAGCTATTAAGCTCGTTCATGTTGTGTACAGGCGAGCTGCACTGGTGGTGTTGTAGATAGATAAAGAGATTCATATGTTTTAAGCTCTAATGTTGTTGTACACATGTATAGAACTACTACTTCTCAGTTGCAAAACGAAATCTCATGTGCTCACACTCTTGGGAGATATAAACAGTCATGCAATAACTTGTCTACGATCTCTCTTTCTTTGTCTGTTGCGACGGTTTCTTAGTTAATGTCCCAAGGCTTTGTTTCTGTTGTTTTTCCAGGTGTTAAGTTGCAACTCACTAGAGCTTGACCTCGTCCTACAGCAACAACCCTTTTGCTCCGATGTCCGTAGAAAACGGTCTTTGTCTCTCGTCTCTCCCACTCTCCTCCCTCTCTGTGCTTGTACTTTGTTGCATTCTAGAGCCCCGTTTTAAAGTCGTAGGGTTTTTTCAGGGTGTTGGCCCCAGTTTATAGTTTTGTTTTTTTCTCCAAGAGAGAGAGAGCAGGTTCGACATTCACTACTCCTCTGTTTTGTTGAAAGTTTGGACAAAGGAACATGGCAGCAACGACTACGTATGAAATCAAATCAGGACTCCTTAATATGCACATGATGATATGTATTTGTGGTGTTGGGACGATTTGGCTGACAAGAAGAAGGTTGTGGATTTCAGGTCACCTGTTGTTGGACTTGGGAGAAAATCGAGAGGAGTTGAGAGGATCCCCGGAAACTCTTTTGAGAGAAAGTATGGTCGCAAAGCTGTAGCTATATTACTTTCGAGTACGTCCTTTACACGCACAGGAAATTATGGCTCCACGACATCGACGAAAAGAGGTGCTGCCTTTCACTTTCAAGCACTACATGATCGACAAGCTTGCCAGGCAACGTCGAAATGATGACGTGCGACGCAGTCCCCTGAGTGCGGATTATAATATAGTCGGCTCTTATAACCTGCAGCCGGAAAGAAGACAATTCTTCGCGGGACAAGCTCCTCGAGTTTCCTCCTCGAATATTCCCGTATTCCATCCCGACCAGCTGCAGATGGTTAGCAACAATATGATTCCACAACACCATCTGCACTTCCCGCGTACTACGAGGCTTCATCTTGACCTGAATGCCACGCCGGCTGCTAATAGCAGTGAAGACTTCGTTGCAGACTTTAGAGGATTGGAGAGCTCTCTCGAAGTGCAGTCGGCTTCTACCCATGGAGAGGTTGTCGCGGTCGCCCCCTTATCAGAGAGCAATCTCGAATTGCATTTGGCCTCTACCCATCGAGAGGATGTCGTTGCCTGCTTCGGTATAAACTCAGTTGCAGTGAGAAACTTTGCTATCCAGCTTCATGAGGAAACCGCATCCGAGAGCTCTCTCGAATTGCAGTTGGCCTATAGCCGTCGAGAGGTTCCAGTCGCCCAGGGCGTCGATATAAACACAGTTACTGCAGAGAGAAACTTTGTTGTCCAGATTTATGAGGCGGCCGGATCGGAGATCTCTCTCGAACTGCAGTTGGCCTCATCTCATACCCATCAAGAGCCGGTTGTCACGGCCAACATCGATACACATCCAGTTGCAGCAACAGCAGAGAGAAACTTTTTTGTCCAGCCTCATGAGGTAGCCGGATCGGAGAGCTCTCTCAAAGCTGTGCAAGCGGCGTCTACCCATCAAGAGATTGTCGCGGCCGGCATCGATAGAATCTTTGTTGTTCAGCTTCATGAGGCGGCCAGATTGGAAAGCTCTCTCTCAGCCTTCCAGTCAGCCTCAGATACCCATCAAGAGGTTGTTGTTGGCCGCATCGATATAAATGCAGTTGCAGCAGAAGAGAGCAACTTTGTTGTCGAGCTTCATGAGGCGGCCGGATTGGAGAGCTCTCTCTCAGCCTTCCAGTCAGCCTCAGACACACATCAAGAGGTTGTTGCTGCCCGCATCGATATAAATACAGTTACAACAGAAGAGAGCAACTTTGTTGTCGAGCTTCATGAGGCGGCCGGATCGGAGAGCCCTTCCGAAGCTTTCCAGTCGGCCTCAGATACCCATCGAGAGGTTGTTGCTGCCGGCGTCAATATAAATACAGTTGCAGCAGAAGAGAGCAACTGTGTTGTCGAGCTTCATGAGGCAGCCGGATCAGAGAGCTCTCTCGAAGCTTTCCAGTCGGCCTCAGCTACCCGTCAAGAGTTGGTTGTCGCCACTGGAGTCGATATACATACGGTTGCAGCAGCAGCAGAAAGAAACTTTGTTGTCGCCCAGCTTCATGAGGCCTCGCGCGAACCCAAGATAAGACTGATGGCTGACCTCATGAATCCGGCAGAAGAAGAAATTGCAGTATCTCCTACCACCAGGGTGCTAGAAAGCTTGGAAGCATCCTTAATCCATATGAATCTCGAGGCTGCATCACCCCATGATCATGTGGATGAACCGGCAGAAGAAGAACATGAACAACAGTTGTTGCAGGCGGCAGCGCCTGTCAATCTCATCAACTCTCCTGCAGCTCATAGACTTACCCATGAACCATATCATGATACTCATGAACTTCATCATCATGATGCGCATGACATCGACACTCCCGATGCTCCAGCAGCAGCTACAGGTAAAAAAATTGTCTTCAAGTCCTCAGGATCTGCATCTAATGTCAAACATGCACATGATGAAATGCGGTGACTGATGATCTCATGCACGTGCACTTCCTGTATGCATGCATACACTCACATACTTAAGAATCAATTCTGAGTCTGCAACAAGTCCATTGAATCATGTTCTAAGTTCTTGATCCCTTTTTCTGCAATGTGCTATCCAGGATCACCG
>Ga0209208_10001498_pt1 | contig 33073 bp, 21 predicted proteins | sample S1TSphfallax_3_FD_187694 | JGI IMG/M metagenome (GOLD analysis project Ga0209208, IMG submission 187694) | Host-associated microbial communities from peat moss isolated from Minnesota, USA - S1T2_Fd - Sphagnum fallax MG (SPAdes) (version 2) | ecosystem: Host-associated > Plants > Peat moss >...
GGTGTCGTATGGTATGGAAACTGTGTGCAACTACAAGGCAATATGTAAAAAGAGTTAGCAAGATACACTTGGGTTGAATGCACGTTTCTAGGTGTGGGTTAGGTTAACATGTAGGTTGATAGGAATGACACTAAGCTTTGTTGAAAGATGAATTAACCAAATGGCAACTAAGATTTGCACAAATTTGGAAAGCTTGTAGCAATGGGTGGCAAGAGACCGTGCATAGAAAAGGATAACTTCCCAAACAAACAATTTGTTTCAATAATCATAAAAAATGTTCACCTTCCTCTTATATTGAGACCTTTTGCATTTTTCTCTCTTTGTGATGTGTTGTTCGAACCTCCACTTTCCTTTCTCTCTTGCCCCACCTTTTTCATTCGAAAGTTCTCCAACCAGTTCCTTCTCTAATTGCCTCAAAGCTTTCCAATCACCTCTTTTGTTTTTACTTGTTTTGGCCTCCTTCACATGTATGTGCTCTAATTACCTAAAACCTCTCACATTTGCACATGTTTTCAAATAATAAACCCAAATGAAACTCAAAACACCTTCTAAAACTTAGTATTTTAAGTCTCACCTCACCTTTTTTTTTGGCTTGTGTTGTGTTCACTTGGAATCACAATAGTCATCCCTTGTTTTGCCCAAATTTGTTGTGTAGGTAATAGATTTTGAAAACTTTGCAAATATTTTTAATTAAAAAATATATTATATCAACAAAAAGCTTGATAATAGTCACCTAAAGTAACTATAATATATTGACAACATCAAGTGATTTTTCATGGTTTCATCAATTCACAATTTGTGCCCCTTTTATTACCCAAGCTAAAAATGATGACAAACAAATTTGAAAATAAAAATTTCATGTAGCTAATGAAAAGGCTCAACACTCATGAAGAATTTTTTCTTTGGGGGTGGGTGTGGGGGTGTGTACAATTTTTTTGTTTTTCTTTCTTGTTCCCAATGTGTTCAAAACATTGGGCATCCCATTGGAACAAAAATGCCCACATCACTTTTTTTTAAAAATTACCATGATCCCAGCAAGTACCCTTATGGAACCTACCAAGCATCAAGGTAAAAGAAATTTGAAAATAAAATCTGTATCACATTTTACACCATTCAACCCCCTTGAGTTGAAGTATTACCAAAATGCAGGGCCTTCAACCTCCAACCTTGAGGGCCCTTTATTTCCAGAACGCCCAAGCCCTTGGGTGTTACCCTATATATAAGGCACTTTGTGAAGAAATTTCTTAGCATATTTGGAAAGCACCTTAAATGTATGAATATCCCTCATAGAAGAGAAACGAGGAGGAATACCCCAACTACTTGAGAGTGGGCGGGATTCACACCTACTTAGGTACCTTATGCCCATAAGTAGTTGTGAGATCGCTTCCATTCTTAAGGAGCAGACATGATATCCACTAACCCCCTACAATTCCTGATCTACATATGTTTAGGTTCGTGATAACCTAAACCTTGGGCTTATCAATGGGTAAAGCCCTGAATGTGAAACCTGAAGGCGGTTCACATCCCTAAAGCACAGGGCCACCGGACTCAGCTACTGGCCCTATGCCCTTATTTTGAGAATGCCCCCACCCTAGGGCTTCATGACACAAATTCAATTGTAAATTCATATTAGCATCATATTGGCACAACCGCATGGTAGAAGTCCATTATAGGATAATCAGTTCAACATTTTCAATCCTTACTGATTTAAAATGCTTGTGAAAGAGCACCTGAATTCTGTATTGCACTTTCACAAGGCCTTTTCTGTGATTGCAAATGCTCAAAGATGATGTGAAGCCTAGCATATTGCACAATGATCCAAATGACCTGGAATACCATTTTAAAAATTTCCACATCAGAGAGAGATAGGCATAAGATGGTCATTCCTATCCTGCCCCGTTATTACTTACCTTCCTGGAGTATGTCATATTATGATAAGCTAAGACCATCTATGTGAATGCTCCAAAGATGCAAATATCTAGTGCCTCACAACAGACCTCACATTTGCAGAAGGTGAAATTTTTTGAAGAAATGTGCTTACACCAGGAGCTTTCTGCTTTGCCAGTTTGTACAAACATAGCAATTTCCCATAGAAGTTCCCCATGCAGATTGAAAACCAACAGAGCAAGGATAACTCTTTCAAATTTGCCTTGAAAGTGTCTAATGAGTAAAGACCAAAGTGTGATGTTCGGCACAGGGTGTCATACCAGAATGACCACAGAAGAATTGATACCAGGCACTAACAAGAACCAGAATTCCCATTACTTGCACATTTGATGACACAAATTTTTGAAGTTGGATAAAGAATGTCTCTAAGCTTACCAAAACTCCAACGAACACTGCATGCATCTTGAAGAGAACATCCACCACATGGCTTTACAGAAGTGTATCCCATTAAAGGATGCTTGGACATGAGCTGAAGAGTTACTCTTTTAGTCAGCAAAACTCTAACATGTTGTCATAACCGCACTTCAGTCAACTGGATGGCAGAAGTACCATCAATGCAACTTGCTAGTATCCCACCTCCAGATCATTAAGGAACAGCTCTGTAGTACCAGGATTCAAAAATGAAAATATGATGAGCACGCAAGAAAAAATAGTAGGGGCCACATAAGAAAGCACACTAATGAGCTGTAAGGAAAGGACAGAAGCAGGGGTAGAAGCAACTACAAAGAGAAAGGCATGATGGGAAAACAAAAGACATGGACACAGAGAAATACTCAGAATAGCACAGGATGATGAATATATGTCAGTGTCCACCACTCACAAGATATGATCTTAAAAAGGATCATTATGCCAAGCTTACTGGTGTAACAGGCACAGGCTGCTTGGGTCATTCTATCTCAAGCATCAAGTAAATCCCATCATGCATGTGTTCTCATGCTTTGAAAAAATAGATTGATAGGAAAGACATTGATTTGCTAGTCTGAAACTCAAAGATGTGGATTCAACCTCTAACAAGCATCACTACATATCTCACACCAAATTTTAGGTGCAGTGAGTAAGAGACATACCATTGACTTATGCATGATCGTAATGGTGAAGCCTGTAAAGAAGAACTCTACCAGCAGCATTTCCAACAGCAAAGAACCCTCCACCAGGACTGAAAGCCATCGAATGCACATACTGTAGTGGAGTTTTAGGAGAGGGCCAATTTGAAAAAACAGTCTTTGATGGCAAATGCACTAGTCGAAGAGCATCCTTTTTCATCCGTGAGCTTATAGCCAAGATTTGCGAGTCAGGAGAAAATCTTAAGTTATCAACATTGGTTGTCAGATTCATAAAAGCTTTCAAAGGCTTTGTGACACCCCCAAGAAAACTCTCTCTCTCATAGAGGTTGACAACCCCACTCCCTGAGCCTGTTGCAAAGAGTCTACTGTCAGAAGAAACTTCCAATGCTGTACTTTTTATGCAACCTTCATCCTGCCCTTTATGGAAGCACCGACGGGACCTCAAATCCCAGTGATAAACCTCCCCATCTCCTCCAATACTCAGCAGCTCCTGTCCATCAGAGGCAAATGACACTGACCGAACACTGCCATTCATCTTTAGTGTGCCAATGCACTGTCGTGTGCGAAGAGAAGTCAGTATTATGTAGCCCTCATTCCCTAAGAATGCCACCACCTTACTATCTGGGGAAACCTCAAAGCTCTCAAGACTCTTCTCTTCCCGGCCAATCAGACACTTGACCATCTCCACTCTGCCTGCCTCCAATTCATACACAAAAAAGTGATTCCGTCTCCCAGCAGCCACTACACTGCTACCATCAGGCACAAATGCAGCTTTGTGAACTGGAAAGTCTTGCAACATTATGCTTTGAACTTTAGGGTTCCTCTTCCCATCAATCTGGAAAAACCGTAATTTTTTGTCCCGTCCTGCTGTCATTAGCAGCTGTGCATTCCGATGAAATTCAACTGACTGAATAACTGCCTCTGATGGCTCCACAATATTAGCATCACTCATTCTAGTGATTTCTATTAGACCTTGTGGTAACCTGGATTTGCTTTTGATAACATGTTTGTTGTGCTCAAGCAAGGTGCTTGGCCCCACATTGTCATCCACAGCTGCCTCAAACTCATCTGCACAATGCTCCACATGGCTTCAAGGTTATGATTATCCCACCAAGTAATCTGAGGATTGAGCATGCACACTCAGATATGAGATAATAGGACAATGTAGATGATCAGGGCACTGTAGTAATAAGATAAAGCAACAACTGAAAGAACACCAACAAAGTGAAATTTCCTAACACAATCGATGCCTCAGAATGAGAGAGAAACCCTGGAAAACGAGACAAGAAACAGACCATCTTCTCATAAATTGCAGGAAGAAGGAAAGAGAGCAGAGATCCTTCATAGAGCAGCTCATTGCATTAACCACATATATAACTTTAACTATAGTATAACCTGAGCGTGTGTGCCCTTTGAGAGACAAACCGAATGCTCTGGTTCTTCCATGCCAGCAACCTCTTCTTCTTCCTTGCCCGCCAGAAGATATATATATTGTTCAAATGCGGCGGATGTTGGAAAATGCTACTTAAATATGAAAAATTGCAGCATACCTGAATCTTCTTCGCTATCATATTCATCCCCTTCGCCCTTCCTTCTCGCTCTCCGCTCCCATGGAAGTTCTGCCCATTTCGTTCCCGGATTCAGCTTTTCATGCTGCGCCCGCAATCTTGCTGCATATGTTGAACCCGACAACACAGTCTCTTCCTCAACTGCTCGGAGCTTCCGAAGCCGACTCACTGCGTTAATGTTCACTAAAGCAGTGGCTTCCTCTTCATCCTCCCAGACAGGCCTTTTCTTACCGCCTGCGCGTCGTCGTTCTTCTTCACCGTTTTTCTTGCTCTCTTGTCCAAGAGAGAGGTCTAAGTCCTCCTCCATGACCTCAGCCAACAAGGCCCTGGCGTCCATCTCACCTTCAGAAATGATAATACACAAAACAAGAAGATTCTACAAATCCCGGATCTGAGAATGGCATTTGCAACTCCAAGCTCAGAAACATTCCCGGATTTCGCTTACGTGAATCCTGCTGAAAGAAGCTTTGCGAGCGAGTTCTCCCTAGCCTTCCGGAGCGGCCTGATCTCCGTTCGCACTACAACCCCTGAAGCACCAAACCCTAAACAAATCAACCTTCCACCAAACCCTAAACCCTAAACAAATCAACTTCCACCAAACCCTAAGCAAATCAACTTCCAGTGCAGGAACCCTAATATATTTAAATGTGCTCTCCCAACGCTAATAACACGACACTGCTGTGGCTCAGTTCTACAAGAGATGAATTCACATGAAGTTTTTGGAGCCTAGAGGGGTTTGTTGGGGATTCTTACCTTGCAAAGGTCTAGGGTTTTGAACCATTGAGGTTCTCAGTTCACAGTCAGTTCTCAGTCTGGTTTTCCATTCGAATCTTAGTTGTTCTCATTTTGAGTGAGACCTCGAGTATAGGACAGATTGAAACTTGATACCTGTGAAGATTATCAAACAAACCTTCAAGACTGGTTCTCATGCTTATATAAGTTTTAAACAATAGGTAGATTCACCTACTCATTACCCTTACATGATTTGAACCTGAGACTTTTTGGATATCTTAAAAATTGTTAATCCCTATGTGGTTACAAGTTTTCATATGTGTATGAAAAAGTTGAACTTTAGATTAACTGATTGGCCATGATGTAGGTCGATGTCAAAAACATTTTTAATAACGTTTTTCAAGCTATTATGTTTATAGAGTTATGTGAAGTTGAGGGGCCTTTGTCAAACATTGTTCTCTTTTTTAGGTTGTTTTATAATGTTTATTCTTCTTTTTACTTCTAACATGGGTAGCATGTGGAGGGTGTCACAATTATTGAATTATCTTCATGCACAAAGCAGGGTGACTTTTTAGGAGGTCCTTTATTTGTTTTAGCCCATTTTCAAATTCTCTTAAAGACCATTGTGTGAACCCCCAACTATATCTTTCCATCCCTAGCAAATTATACCCACATCATGAAGCTTATGAATGAAATCAACTATTTTTTTTACCACCTTTTGACCCAATTAACTCTAATGGGGTTTAAGGTGAAAGTGTCAAAATGCAAGTTTTAGAGTCCATCAAGGTTCTCTCCAAGTATAAAGATTTTTCAGGGATGCACTATCATCACAAATGGCCTTCACATTTTGGGTGTGCCAATGGGTTCTCAAGATTATGCCACACATTTTTTGGACGAAGCATTATTTCAAGATGTGATGCATATTGATGATATTCTTCTCCTAGGAGACACCCAAGTTGTTATGGGCATTTTGTTCTCATATGTAGCTCACCGACCTTCTAATTTCACACAAATAATATTTTCTTCTTCTTCCTTTTTGTCTCTTTTGGCAAGTTTTGATAAAAAAATTATGCAAAAATGTGGAGACATTATGGGTCTAAAATTGTGGGAGTCTTTTTAGGGCCTCTTAGTGAGGCATCGGGCTTGACTATCGATATCCTTTGGTGATATAGGCTTCCTTTCTATGGAATTTTGTGCCCCATCTGTTTTTTTAAGGTGTTGGGCTTTAATAGCTCCATATTTATGCTCTAGGTTTTATATTTTCGATAGACCCATTTTGGAAGAGTATGTTTCTCAAGGTTGAAGTGGTCCACACTTGCTTCAGTCATGTTTACAAGCAATGTGAAATAATTTTTCTCTTACAACTAAAGAAATGCACCCTTCTTTTGAAGGTCTGGTAGTTACCAATGCTCCAAGTTTACATGCATCTTTGATGGACATCCACCATGACACATCCCTTAGGTCTATCTTAAAAGATGACTTTATTTCCTCAACATCTAGAACTTGTATTTGTTTTTATTTAGGCAAAGGGGTAAGGCTATGGTTGGTTGCTAAGCCATCTATTCATTTGTTTCGCATCACACATTCTACTTTCACCTCAACATTGCGTTTTCATCTTAATTTGATTTAGCCCTTGGCATCTAAGTTTTTTCACATGTGAATGTGAACATGGATTGGATGCATCTAACACACATTTAATTCATTGTTTGTTTAAAAGTCAACAAATAGCCACACATGATGCCATCTAAGACATCATGTATGCCCTCGCTTAAGAAAGTGGGCACACTAGATGGAGAGAACAATGGTACACCTTTACATCAAAAGTTTCATTACATGTCGATCTTTACATGACCTAAGAGGACCATGTTTTCGTTGCTAATGTGGTGGTTACTAACCCAACACAAGAAATGGTGGCTTCGAGTGTCATCAATCAACCAACTTGTGTAGTTGTGGAACTTTAACACCATTACTAAGATTCACAAGTTTCATGAACGACACCATTTTATTTCGATGGCCACAGAGGTGCATGGCACACTTGAGCATGATATGGATTGTTTCATTAGGGAATGTGCCCATCTTTTCCATGATAGATGATCGAAAGGTCATTTATCCTTCTTTTTTTTCATTCAATTTTTCAAATAACGTGTCAATATTTTTTTCAATGTGCTTTAACATTTACTATAGAGAAGAAGATTGTGTTAGCAAGTGATGTTTGTTCTAGACCTCACATTACTATTAGATCTCACAATTTGCATGCAAGTGACATTAGAAGGGTTGTGGGTGAAATAATTTCCTACCATGAGAGGGACTAGTTGTCTCCTTTTTTTGGTTCCTATGGATTATGCGTCCTTTGGACTTCCCTTTTTGTCTCCCCTATGATGGTTCCGGCCATCAATCTCTTATTGGATTTTTGTGGTCCTGTTGGGATTTAAAGTTTACACATGTTAGTGGTTTTAATTTTAAAACTATTGCAATGAATGAGCATTAAATAAAAATAGTCATAAACAATATTTCATGTGATTAAGTGTGAATTTATGGTTAAAACTTAAGTCTACTTTGAAATATTTTGGATTCAAATCTTGTTTAAGTGAAAATTAGGCTTATTTGAATATTGATAATTTTCATTTTGATGATAATCTGAAAATTGACTAGGGTATAAAATTTTGGATTTTTTTTTAAATAACAAGATTGGTTTTCTTTTCATTTTTATGAAAATCAAAATTGATTTTTTTCTCAAAAATATGAAAAGTACCCAACACTAACCTAAATGTTAGAGTTTGTGCACCCATAGTTGAAATAAAAGTTTGTTTACACTTAGAATCAAGTTGGTTAAAGTTAAAATGTGACTTACCACTTAATTTCCTAAACCTTAACAACTACCCCAATTTAACCTAATTTAATGGCATCATCACATTGATTTTAGAACACATTTGCCATCACAAAATGGACATGTGTCTTCACTTGTTACTAATGTTTCCTATTGTCGTAATATTTGGGTGACTTTGATAGTTCTCTATCAAATAATTAATTTAATCTAAATTTTATAATTTAACAACTGCCTTTTTAATTTTGAAATTTTTGACATATGTGTAATATATGTAAGAAATTTTGTTAATATTTTAAAAATATTTCACCACATTAGTGGTTAGATGGATGTAAAGTAACTGATTTGGTCATGTACGTCCCTGGTTCAAAATTGGCTAGCATCTTGAACGTGTTTTTGAAATTTTCAATAAAGTTGAAAATAATTTAATTTATGTTGAAGCCACTGAGGTATTATGGTAGACAACATTGTCAACTAAAACAATTTCTCCCATCCACACCAATGCATTATCATTGTTACAATAAATCAATGGTGAATCATCTTTTTTTGCTTTCATATAACTTTTTTTCTCATAATTTTTTTCAAACTTCTTTTCTTAATTTGAATATTTCTTCTTTTCTCATAATTTTTTTCCATTTCTTGTTTTTCACTTCATAGTAGCTTCACATTCTATTTCTCCTTTCATTTCAAAGATTCTATTTACATTTCATTGATCATTTTTTCTATTATCCCATTTGTATTTAAGTTTCATTTTTTTCTTCATTTTTTCATTCCTTTATATATGAATTATCTTTTCATGTTTTCAACAAGGAGGTTGTGACAAAGAACAAATGGAGTTTTTTTCAACAAAAACTATGAAAAATCATCAGATGTAGTTTTTTTTCAACATGTGCAAAGAGAAATTGAAGATGTGAATTTTGTTTTTTGTGTTTTTGACAAGGAGGTTGTGGTAATGAAGTAAGGAGTTATGTGTGTTTATGTGAACCTTTTTTTTGTGTTTTCCGCAAAGAAATTGCAACAAGGAAGCAAAGATGTGTGCATGTGTGTATGTTGTTGGATTGGGAATCTTTTGTTATGGGTTTCATGCTAAGTTTTGATGTTGATCCCTTGTATTCTTAACTTTAAAGATAGCTCAAAATTCAACATGAAATACCAAAGGCAAGCCCAATGACATATAAAATACAAGGCAAATTTAAGGATAATTTTAATATTCATTACAAGTTGGTAAAGAACCTTGGTTCAAAGTCCCATGGAACCCATCATTGGTAGATTTGGATATCACTAAAAAGGTTATATTATTATTTCAAATACCTTATTCAATTTAAATTCTTTTGTATTCCAATTTTGAAAGTTCTTCACAAGATTGATTTTTTCATAATTTAAAAAAATTGATTATATGTATTGATTTTTTTAATTTGTAAGAATGAAAATGTTATTAACAAATTGAAAATGCCATTAATTGGGGGTTTTGACATGCCAATAAAATGGGCACATGTAATAATCACCAAAACCCCTTACAACAATCTAATGCATAGCATCATCTACAAACTTACTTCAAGGGACTATAGATTTCATGTGAAATTTTAGTTTAATATTTTTGGATGATCATTAGATAACATCAAATGTAAAGATTGGAATTTATATTCACAATTACAAGAAAGATGTTCTTAAGCCACTCCATCGTTTTCTTTTTTTTAATTCAAAAGATGAGCATTCCATATTCTTTCAAAATTCACAATTCATTTAACCCAAATACCTTATTTGTTGTTAGGTTGATTTGAATGGCCAACATGTAACATGTTCATATTGGGATTACTACCCATGATTATTGTAATACCTTTTCAGGTTTGGCATCTTGTTGCCAAATTATTTTTAAATTTTTAAATTTTGATTTTAGTGATTTTTTTTTTTTGAAAAAAAATCATTTAAATTTTAAAATATTTGCATGTTATTCATCACCAATGTTTTGTGCAAACATTTTGCTTCACAACACAAGCTTTGATACCATATCTTCCCCTGCAAGAAATATGGCACTAACCACTAACATACCATCAAGCATTAAAAAAAAGGTTTATGTTTATATTTATTCCATATGCAAAGTCAAAAAGGGGAAATTTTAATAAAAAACCCTACATGAAAATACACAGTTTTCCATAGGGTTGCATTGTCAAGCCCATAAAAGGCATTGGACAAAGCTTGTTAAGGAATGTTTAGTGGCAAAAGAGATTTTTTTTTAATAGCTCAAGAATCTTATGAAATTTTGACTTAAATAAACAATAATTTCTTTTTAAATAGCAAGAAAGGACCTTAAATTTCTAAAATTTTGGCATTTTTAAATAATATTATTTTTGTTGAACCTTAAAAGGTACTACAGTACTAGCAAGGCAAATCAACACTTGTCACATACTCATTGAATGTTCACCTAAAACACGCATGCTTGGAAACTATTTGCCAATTTAACATATTTACACAAATGGGACCACTAAATATCTTCTATTCAAAAACATTGGTATGACCCATGTGGTTGGCAACAACATATCCTAATGCCTTTGGATGTAAGATGATAGAACTAAGACATGATCCAAAATTGTTTGACATCATCCAATTGATATGACTTACCAAAAAAATTCATGTTGAAGAGTCAATGTTAGTGCAAGACATGCAATTGGGTGGAGTAGAAACAAATGGAGCTCAATTTTTTCCCACAAACATTGTTACATATATGGAGTTGGAAGGATGTGCAACCTATTACCACCATATTGGAAGACAAAATAAGGAAATGGTAGAAATAAGTTGGAAACACCATAGCTAGATTGCACTTATGCAACTCTCCTTCACATTTCTTTCATCACAACTTGTCCATAACAATGCCTCATTGCTCAAATATTTGATAAATGCCTAGCAAATGCAAATACCAAAAAATGTGTTTTATTAACACCTATGAAATGAACATACCATTAACCCAAAAAAATCATAAAAACCATCAACTCCTCTTTAAACAACCATAGGAACAACCATATACTCCATGCAATGTCTATAAGGAAAAACTTGAAGAGGTACACATTTGAGAATTTTTTAAAAGACAAAAAGGTGAAGCACACTTGTAAGCTCCATCTAATTAACAAATCATATTTTTAAACTTCATGGATAAGCATTGTGTTTCAATCATAATACACACATGATTTATGACAAAGGTGGTTAGAAGATGATGATGTAATTCTATTATTGATAATTAAATTCATTTAAACAATTTAACACAAAATTTGACAACCATAAGCAAAGGTCAAGTAAATCAACAATTTTTTTGCATCAAGGTTCTTTCATGAGGTTATTTGTGATGTTCACCACCAAAGGTTTTTTTACCACCTTAGTTTTTTTTTCCCACCTTCATCAAGTAATTAGGTATATGCCCATGTTATAATGAACAAGGCTTTGTAATGATTTTTAATAATTGTCCAACACTAGTATAATCATTAGCGGGCAAATAGTTTACATAAGATAATATTAATTGTTCATTATTTACAAGAAAACAAACGGGTCATGGATTTTAACTAGTGTTGATTAATTATAATTTCTTTTTGATTGAACCTTTGGTTATAATTTCAATATTTAAATTATTTTGGTAGATTCTTCAAAGAACTAAGGCATAATGTATAGACTACACATTCTTCAAGATTGGAGATTGTAAGGGTATAAAGTTTTATGCAAAAATCAACCTTGAAATTGTATATTATACAAAGTTATATACCTAATCACTTACCTATCAAGTTTGGCCTACTTATCAATTCTTCACAAAAGTTGAACTATTTTAAAAACTTGGACCTATTGTTTATTACATGCCCAAAATGTGCATAACAAAACACAAGTTTATAATGGGCAACACCAAAGTGTGTCTTAATATCATGCATTTTTTTTGAAAAAAAAATGGATTGGGCCATGAGTAGATGATGGGAAAAAAAAAACATCCAATATTTTTTTATTGCTTAAACAAGGGCCTTTTGCTTAATCAGTGCCTTCCACAAAGCCCTAAGGTGGGAGCATTCCCAAAATAAGGGGCCTAGGACAAAACATTCTCCAATAAATTTCAACCTAATATCTTTTTGTGTTCAAATAGAACAATGCATTTCCATTTACACAATCAAAACCAAAAAGACATTGGTTGAACTCCAATTTACTGTATCAACACATTAAATTCCAAACTTTGTAAAAAAAATGGCATAATTTTCTTGTGGAAATGGGAGATTATTATTTTTGGGTTCCACATAATCTTTCGTTAATTAATTTATGATGCCACAACTTGATTTTTACATTTTAAAAAAACAATGAATGAAAAATCAAAATATATAATCCATGGGAATCACTCCACCAACAACTTTGCCACACATCAAAGATATAATTTCATATATTTTTCACAAAAGGTCTTCCCACAAAGAGTCCAAACAATTAAAATATTCTCGCAACCCTAAAAATGATTAAAATTATAACTATCTAAAAGTTAGGAAAAAACAACACCAATACCTTGAGTTTCATCATAAATAGGGCAAGATTAAAAAAAACTATACAAAAGAGTACATTAGAAAGAAATACAAAGTGAAACTCAAAAAACCATCAAAATTGATGGTTTTTTGAGTTTCAACTTGTTTTATTTTTTCATGAGTGCTTCCACTAGTGGTACATAAGGAATTGTAGTTGGGAATGCATTTTCATAGAATGCGCCCCCAATAGTAGGTCAGAGTAGGCTAATACCACAAATGAAATATATCATATATTGGATGACATTCATGAACTTCAAAGTGAATATTATACATAATTTGTACCATAATACACACATATCATATAAACAAATACAATTGAAGAATGGATGAATGATATCCATCATTTGGATGTCATTCAAATGTTCATCAATATCTTGCATCCATGGATGAATTCATCTTGGATAGAATACATCCAACCACAATATTAAAAAAATAATGATTGTAGAAACATGCAATATATTTGAAAATCAAACATAAAATCAAATGAACAAATAAAAGAAGCCATTGTTTTGTTTTCCAATAATTGTTATCCGTTAGTTGATGTGTACAATCTTTGAACTATTGTCAACAAGCTACAATGTTCCAACATAAATCAACATAAGAAATGGGCAACAACACATAAGTAGGCAATATGCAAACATAATCTTTATTCATGGATAGGATTACAAAAGAACCAATCAAAAACCAAAAATCCATGAGCATTTGGTTAGCATTGGAAAATTCCAAATTGTGAATTGGAAACTATATTCCCAAATATGCAATCAAGTAGCACAAAAAGGTTCAGAAGGATCTTGCTTTAGAATTTTTTCTATATCATTTTGGCTCAATGATGGTTGGTGTACAAGTGTTTCCTACCAAATTCAAACACACATTATAGATGTAATACATGTGCTTGTAAGAAAGGAAGTAACTATGTTTAGAACTTGCTACATTGGAAACAAAATCTATACAAGTACAATTTGGGAAGACACCAATTGTAACAAAGTAGGTGCATGGTAGGTTGTTGACAGTTGATTCATGAACCAATAATTCATAGATGTCTATATGTCCTTGAGGTGTGAAAGTGATGTTCACAACCTTGGCATGGAAGGTGGCAAAATCTTTCATCCTATACATGTTTGTTGGCAATCATTGTCTCACATGAATTTTGCGTCCATTCTTAACGCTAAGGGCAACTCCTAGAAAAATATGTACATTCAATTCAATTGTTGGTGTAACATGAGGTGCGCCATGAACAAGAACAAAGCTTATTCGACCTAATGCATCACCTTCACATTGAGTAATATTTGTGTATGGATTAACAAGCCAAACATTGGGAAGAGTGGTTTTTTTGTGCTTCAAGTTTGGTACAACTCCACTAGCACAACATGCCATATTACCAAACTAAAACCAAAAAAGATTTGAAAGGCCTTAAGGATGGTGTCAATTGCAAAGTTGTCTAAGGAAACAAGGGGCTATAGTTGGTCCCCGTCATGTTGAACATTGAGCAACATTGTTTGCATAAGCAACAACAAAACAAGTGATTTTTATTATATTGGTTGTCCTTTGAAGATGTTAATGGTTTGGTGGAACATAGCTCTCCACCATATTGAATCACCATTCCAAGTGGAATTGTGGGAACATGAAGGGACCTTAAAGGTGGTACATTAGTGGGAGTTTCTTGATATGAAGTGTTTTGATTAATGTTGCCAAGATTAGGTTGGCGCACTCCCAAGTTCCTTGTTGGACCCAAGTCAGTCAAACATCGGAAATGTTTGGAACTCGAGGCACACTCCTAGCTTTTAGCACTAAAAGGGGTAGAGGGGCGTGCTGAAGCTCCAGGATGAGACTAGGACAAGGGAGAAGCTTTAGTTATTTACTTGAACCTACATCAAACCAACCAACAAGTTGGTTAGTTCACATTCTAGAACACCTTTGGTGCTTGGACAAGCCACGGGCAACCTTGGACTCACAAGACTCACCACGGCCCGGATTCGGGGGAAGGCACCACCTTCCCGCATATAGTATTTTTTGCGTCTCTCCACAGCACCTACATCTGAATGGCTTTTTGTCCCGAGACTCCCAAGGAGGAGTCCCAAAACTGTCTCGGTTTGGACTCTCGGGACTTTGTGAATTCATAACTCTTTGCTCATACCTCCGATTGGGATGAGGTCTCAAACAAACTTAAAACTTTCCTTGAGAGCTTTTCAATGGTGTGTTGCACTCTACCTGCACACACTAGGGTTGGGTCGATTCTCGACTTTTAGTGGTCGGGAGTCAAATTGCCAATTTGACTCCCGACCCTTCTTTTTGCCATAACATGTTTTGCAGATGTCCAACTCATGCGAGGCCATTCTCGATATCTACATTTCGATATCTTTTCAATGATATAAAGAATGTTTCAAGGCGAGGTGTTTTGACCCCTACAATTGAGCTCTAAAGTTTCAAGGGTCCTAGAGGACTCCCAAGTCCCCATTTCGGGAGTGTGAGTGTCATCCTCACACTCTTCCAAAAGTGGGGTTGCGACATAGGTTGTGGAACTGATAATGGAATGCACAAGGGATCCAAACTTTGATGCATGGATGGAGGTGGGTAATTTGTCATGGGTATGTTGATTGTGTAAACACCTTTGTCAAGCTTGTGTGAATTCCCATCCAACTTTCTTTTCACAAACATTGAACGTGTTTTTCCTTCCAAACCAATTCCTCTTGAATGTAATAGGGAACTAAAAACAACATTGCAAATTATCTTTGCAAATTTATTCAAGTTTGGTGAATAGGAAGTTGCACACAAAAGTAAATTAACATCAATGGGTCATGTACATGCTTTATTCATTTTAAAACATATGATAAAATTGTTGTTGCAACACAAACTTCACCATGTCATCCATAGTGGCAGTGTACAAGTTTGTTTTCACCTTGCAACCATTTCCAACATGGAGGAACAAACACTTTCAACGAGATTAGTTCTTGGCACCAATGCCTCCTCCTCAAGTTTAAGTTCATTCAAAGGGTAATAAGCCAAATGTGTTGACTTTTTAGCCCACAACATAGCCATTGTTGAAGTTTAGGAATACTAGTAGGAATTGTTGCCTTTGAATCACTCCACCAAACTTCAATCCTTGCATGGTTCATCTCAAATTCCCTCTTGGTTGGGGATTGTACCCATTGCCTGCAAAGACTAATGTGATCTTCCTGAAAAGTAAGAAGTATCAATTTTTTTGTGTGGATTCATAAGCTTTCTTCCCAATGGTAAAGGTATGTACATTCCTTGCCTTCCAAGGGAACATTTGTGTCACCACTATAGACTTTATGAATCACATTGTAATTCACACTCGTAGCATCAACCATAAACCCATGGAAATTAGGCTTAGGCAAGCCAGCTCACATCACCTATTCATTCAAGCATGTCCAAAATAAGCTTTGAGACTCAAGGTCTTCTGCTTTCATCTCACACAAAACAATGGTCAATAGATGACAACAAAAAGGATCATACACATGTGCCCCCATTGTTGTCCAATCATGCACTTTCTTGATGTGATCAAACATCACCTAATAAGTTCATAGATCTCCTTTTGTCATTCTTTTCACCAATTCCACCCCATTTCCAAAACCCTATGTGGACATTTTGAACAAGAATCAAGGTTCATCAAATGATTGTCTTGGAAAATGACTTCTTTATATGTAATTGTATACACCGTTGCGTTTGATATGCAATATTGACCGCACTACTACATAGATCCTCTAAGTGTAAACACAAAGTCTAACCTTGTTTTCATTAAACAAAGGGGAAACTATTTCCAACACCTCCAACAAAACATCAACTTGCAACATCTTTCCATCCATGACAAGGTTTTTCCTCACAAACAATTGTAAAAACTCTCGTTGAGCAAGTTTGCAAGAAATGGCCTTTGAGGAAGCACTAGATGGATTCTCCTCCAAACATGTTTTTATCATTTGGTTCATCTTGTCCAAAGCCTTTCGATTATCTTTGTCGGCATTAGGATGGTTATGTAGACCAACATGCATAACGAGATGACTATACCTCGAGGAAGGAATGTGACCAATAACAAGAAACATACTTGCACCACACCTAGACTCACAAAATGCCAGGTTTTTACAAAAGATGCATGTGTATGTTTCATCAAATAATATAAAATCAGACAAAAATGGTTTGGTTGTGTGTCTTTTCCAATACCTTTTATTATGGACCCCATACTTGACCTTGTATGCACATGTTTCATTGGCACAAAAAGACTTGCAATACAAAGCACCTTTCAACATTTCACACCAAGAGGGAGGTTATTCATATTAATGTTATTACTCTTACACCAAGGATGACCATCAAATGTCAAATCCATACCATCCACATAACCAAAGGATGAACCATCATTTTGCATTGCAAGAAGTTTGAAAACAAGATTGTCGTCATATTCTCTTAGGACAACTTGCATGTTTTTTTAATCTCAAATTTCTTTAGGTCCAATTTTGCAAACTTTCATGTGGAACTAAATTTTGACAAGGCAAACAAATAAGGGAGTAGGGAAACTAACGCCATAGGGAGGGTTTGCAATGACATGGTTGATAGTGGGTGTTGTGGAAGATTGTCACAAGAATATTCCATATTTGATGATTTTTGTCAACCCTTTCCATTCAATATAATGTTTCCAAGATGTTAAAAAATTTGAATTTGCAACTTGTTTTGGAGAGCTCTTGAGTGGGAAGGCAAAAGGATCATGATTTGAGTGACCAATGATCACAAAAGAAAAATCTAGGTTCGGTTTCATTAGGAAGATGTGCAAACCATTGAAAAAATTTGAACGATGAATTGTAGTGAAACATCTTTCAGAGAAATTCTCTTCTATGAAGATCATGCCCACCTTCAAATTGAAATCAATGGCGAGTGCTAATTCTAGAATAGTACAAAGAGGGCCAACAAAAGAATATTAGTAAGATGTACTATAATTAGCAAATTGTACATAAAGGAGGGAATGCAACGAAATTTCCATTGTGCAAAAAAGATCAGATGCATGAAGTCACATAATTTAACATTGACAAAAAATAAAAAATAAAATGATGAAACGTTCTAAAAAAGAACCTAAATGCATTAGCAATCACTAGAGACTTGTAATTGATTCCTCTAAGATCATGGTCTCTAATAATCACTAAACCAACCAAGTGCATCAAATAAGGTGTATGATTTCATCAATCAATGACACATAATGGAAATAAACACATGAACTATTTTTTCTAACATATGCTTGTTGGTGCACAACTAAAAGGGAATCTAACTAGTGTCTAAAAAGAAAATCCAAGTTACTAAACAAAAAATCTTGGGGTTAGTCAAAGGTTAATGACCATATGATAGAACATCTGCCCCACCATTGGAGGAAATGCAGTTAAGATATTATGCAACTAGATCCCATCATTATTTGGGAATTGGTTCAATTTTTAACATTAGTAAATGTGCCAACACCTTTCAATAAAATTAGCCCTAAATTGCAAACCTTAAATGCATGAAACAAATTATTTAATCTATCCCATAAAACCATAAGGTTAAATTTAGTACAATTTCAAACATAAAGATTCATCGATAATGATGTATTTTGTGTGATGGGTATGTAATAGTACAATAGTTATGAGTCAAAGCCCATATGAATGGAGTTTGAAATTGACAACATTTGCACACATTGAGCCATATGAACTTTCCCACTGACATCCATATTTAATACATGCACACAATAACTTATTTTGTTCAACAAAACCGAGTGTGCACACTATGGAAAAAAACCATCGAAGGTTTCATTATTTTCCATATCCACATGGATAATAACTTTGCCAAATAAAATAAAATAAAATTGCAAACACTCAAGTTGCATTTGGATCATTGGGCACAACAACCAACCTATTGATGACACACAATCAATCCATTATTTTTTGGTACTCAAAACATATGTAGGTGGGAAGGTGAAAACAAAGGAACCACCGATGCAATATCACACTTATTATTTGTTTTTCGTTCTTTTCAAAATCAACCAAATATCAAATGTTATGACAAAACCATCCCCTACCTATCCCTAGACTATTCAACATTAAAAAGAACATTGTTTGGGAAAAGAAGTGCCCAAGTCTAAAATCAATAATCTAAATCAAGGATGTGAAATATATTGCCATACACAATGTGCCCAAATAATTTCAAGTTTTGTGCCATGTCTAATAATAACATACAAAATATAATATTTTTTCCTTCTGAATTTTACTCCTCAATGCACAACTACCCCCAAAACATAGCCATCATTGAAAAGTTGTAATTTTCAACTATCACAAATTTCGATGATTAGGTAAGGTGACACCCAAAACATACCCCGCCATTGAAACATGTCAAGTTTCAATAGATAGTCCAACACAAGTTTTGATGTCTAGGCAATCCAAGACTTGAAACATACCGCCCATTGAAACATGGAAAGTTTTGGGAGCTATGTTTCAGTGCCATGTGCCCCCATACAAACCCCATCCATGCCCCGACTACCCATCCATAGCATTTTACGCCTATTTCCACTTTCGCAAGCTTGGTCTATTTTTTGATGGATTATTCTATTAAATTTTTTATTGAAAGTAATAGAATAGGCTTTAAAGCTTAGGTAGGAATTATTTCAAGTGGGATGGGCCATGTGTCAATTATCACATTGAATAGGTGCATTCCATGTTTTAGTAAAGGTTTAGTCTATTTGTTTCACTTATTAGTTTTGTTAATGCTTCGAGCTTTTTATTTTCTTCCAACGTGAATGTGAAGTGACACACACATTGTACATCCCTTTTTTGTGTGAAATGGTCTTTGATTTTTTTTCGTTTAAGAGTCCAGTTACTTGTAATAAACAAGAAAAAACATGGAGAACAAAGGAATGGAATTGATAGTATAAAATGTGAAGGTAGACATACACTCATGAGAAGTGGTTGTAGTTATTTCAAGAATGTCATAGTGACTATCAAGAGGATAGGAAAGAGTTTATATGTGTGTATTTTCATTAGAAGAAGAACTCAAAGATGAAGATCAATGAACACCAAAAGAAGGGGTGCAACAAAGTGGTGGATTCAAAAAAAAATCCTTTTAAATTCAAGTTGTACCCACCATTAAAAGATGCAATGGAAGGTGTGCATCTTGTAAACGGCGAAAACATTATAGAATATAGGGTAAAGGTGAATGCATTTTTGAAGCCAAGGCACAATTGCCTTCATCTACATTGGTTTTACAGGGAGTATACACCTCTCAACACAAGCAAAAGAAGGAGAAAATGTTGCCATTGAAGATTCACAAGGTAATTTGCAATATAGAATTCGTGGTTTTTTGTAAAAAACATTTCATAAAACATGGAGGCCAACCAATCAAACAAGTTTCAAAAACAAACTAAAAATTAAAGCACCTCGCTTTGTTGGAAGCTATATTTCAAGAGCAATCGCAACACATTGGTATTTTATCAAACCCTATTTATGTGAATCTGCAACATTGTAATGTTTCCTTAGGTTTCAACAAGTTTTAATTATCAATTATAGCGCCCCCCCCCCCCCCCCCCCCCCCATCCCAAGTTATAGTTTTATTTATAATTTTCAATTGAAAAGTAGCCACTATCAATTAATGTGAAACATGTTATGATATATGGAGTTATGTTTTGATGGCCAAATTTTGATAAGTTTAGAATCTTTCCCACAAATATCATGTTTTGAATCAAGTCTAGAACAATGTCATCAATTGTTCATATTCGGCTTCCATGTTTCGACTTTCTCTCAATTATTATCTGAAACATGTTACATACATGTAGTTATGTTTCAATGGCCAAATTTTTATAAATTTCATAATTCTTACAACAAATATCATGTTTTAAGTAAGGTATACATCAATTTTGTTCATGCTTGGCATCCATGTTTTAACTTTCCCAATCCAAAAACTTAAAGAGAAAATTGGCAATTATTAATAGGCATGTATAGGTGGTTGTTGATTGCCATGTTTTAATATTTGTTAATTGCCATGTTTTAGGGGTATAATATGTTTCAATTCAAAATGCATTTACTTAGCAAAGTCTCTACCATTCATATCACAATATGAACAATGAAAAGTTGAAACATATAAAAGTTTTGGACCTAAGCTCACCATTAACAAATCCGGATACCAACGTAAACGAGTTACATACCCCAACATCAATTGTGAAAAATTCAAAAAGGACACAATGGGGATAAGAAGAAGAAATTAAAGATTAATAGGGTGTTATGCAAGAATATCGAGAGGCTAATTATGTATTTCAATAATTCTTGAAACAAATCTAGGGTTTCTTGGGAACACTATAAGAACACTAAGGATCTGGCATCTACTACAATGCAATCTTATTTATTGGGATTAGAAGGTGAAATATATATATATATATTACAAAGAGGTTGGGTACTTTTGTGCACAATCCAAACTTTTACACCATTGCCTATTATGCATTTCGTAAGGTCATGCAAGGCAACAAACTGGTATTCAATTACTTTAATCATATTGTTCCATTGCAATACATGCACATGTTCATATAATATTTAACATGCACATTTTGTAGTCACTTCAATCATTTTATTCACCCTTGATTCCATATGTATGTGTCACAAATGACATTGCCAACATCATCATGAACATCACATTTTTAATTCACTATTAGTTCACTCTTAGTTAGTTGTTAATTCAATTCATTTTTAGTCAACTATTAGTTCACCTTTAGTTAATTATTAGTTCAATACACTTTTAATTAAATATAAGTTCATTTTTAGTTCATTCTTAATCTAGTCATGGGCCACACATGGGGACGCAACTTCCATGGAGACTTCCTTGAATTAAATCCCTAAGGGGTATAAATAAAAATAGGACCTTTAATTACCTTTACTCTGTTCAACGCCAATTTTGAGCACATTTTCTTATCACAACTGTATTTTTTCTTGTTTCATTCATACAATAAAATCTTATTGAATTCTTGTCTTGCACATGTCATGTTCTTGTTTTTGTTTTTCTTGTTTCGTAATATGGATTTGGAAATAAGCATGTCCATATTTTCATTTTGGTTTAGGAAATTATGTAAACTTGGTTGTTTTTGTGCCCGTTACATTATGTTTTAAGTACATATGTGTGTTTCAAATTCTCAATTTCACGAGGGTTTCAATATCATCCAAGGGTGAAATTTTGCATTTAATATTTTTTTGACTTTTTTTTTTGCATCCATAATCATATCAAGTTTCTTTTTTTCTTCTCCTCTTTTCCATTATTAAACTTTCTATGGCACAATTGGTAGATGTTTTAATCACTTGCAACATAACCATTTCATGTTTCAATCTCATGAAACATGGCTACAACGTGTTTCATTCCCCTGAATCATAACCACTCCACTTGGTTGAATGAAATAGAAATTTGAATGTAGTACCCTAATGATGGCCATGTCTTTATTCATGTTTTGTATGTTTCATATGTATGTTACATCCATGTTTATATAGTTTTCATTGTGTGGTTGGATACAAGCTAAACATGGAGATGAAATTATTGCTTTGATTTCCCAAATAATGGACCATCTGGAAGTTGGTGACACACAATCATTGGCCAATTTGCTCCATGAGTTTTTGGACTATCAAAAACATCTATAATGGTATAATAGGACGGAGAATGAACACAAGGATAACTTAAGACAACAAAGGTTGGCCTTTGTTGTTAAACAATTCAAGGAATTTGATATAGCCAATGCAACAAAAATTGAGGCTAGAGTGGGATTGGAATCCTTTATGGCATATTGTCACCAATGATGAATGTTTACCTACAACTCATAGTCCTAAGCTCCCTTGGTTGCATTTTGTCCATGAGGCAATTTTTTTTTCAAGTAACCTTTTGTGGAAGAACACACCTTTCTAGGAGTGTTTCTTGGGAAATTAGGCTAGTAAAGGTTTTTTTTTAACATTCATTATATACAAGTGTTAGTTGTGCCTACCCATTCCAAGGAGTTAATCGAACTTCCAATAGAAAGTTGAGGATAGGGGAATATCGTTGTGGTTGGTGAAAAACTATAAATATAGATGGGCACATTTTATTTGGGGGACAAGAAATTTGGGAGGGGAACCATGAAGGTTGCGTATGAAAGGTTCATGTCAACATCAAATAATTTGTTTGATATGTCATTATTTTTTGCTTATGTATAAAGGCATTAGAAGATATGGTGCACAAAAATGTTGCATTGTTTTAGGACATTTGGGAGTAAATAGATGAAAAACAAGGTGAAACTTCACTTTAAGCCATAAAGAGATATCTAAGACATCGTGAAGACATAGACATGGGATGGGTAAGCATTCATTGGGGTGTGTTTCAAGATCCAGATGCTATAACAAGTCTCCCCCACAAAGTTTTGTTTTTTTTAAAACAAGGTGGTAGAATAAATATGTGGATCCTTATTTCCGATTTAGCTAACATTTGAAGGTGCACCAACGTTGTTAGCTTTGTAAGCACCATCAAACTTCATGACCAATGGATGGGGCATCTAGGTCCACAAAAGAAATGAAATAGATTTGATTTAGCCAAAAAAAGGGTCAGAAGAAGTGCAAGTCAAACAACATGATGGTCACAAAATAAAAACATATAAAATGAAATTAAAACCAAAAATTAAAAATATCTGAAAACACATTTCACATGAAATCAAACATGTTTCACAAGTTACACATCAAGTTTCAAACATCCCTAACAAAGTTTTATAGGTGAAAAACCATCACAATTTTAATGTTTCAAAGATCTAACTTTTAGAGGTCCACATTTCGAAAACTTAGGCTTTAGAACTCAAAGTTTATGAAATCTAGGTTTCAAATGTCCAAGTTTTGGAGACGGACCATGTTTCATATAATTTTGTCCCATTTCCAATCAAAATAATGAATGTCTAGATGAAACAACTAACGATATTCAAGACTTCAAAATGAGTATTCAAGTTACAAACCAACATGATTTATGTTGGAAAATAACTTGCAGCTTTCCTTGGAATCTTCAAAGGTTCCTTTTGCATCCTCACATGTTCTTGTTGAATCTTTGTAATTTTCAATAGGTTCAACTTAGAAGCTCAAAAACCAAGGTGCAAGATCTCCATCCATTAACTATCACATTGATTATATGAAAACACATGGTTATGAGGATGCAAATTACTTAAGATTGACTACTTGCATTCACATACCCAATTACAATTTTGATTCATGTTTTGAATGCAAACCCAATTGGTCATGTTTTGACTCAAAATCAACATGCTCGAGTTTCAGATGAAGAATGAGGTCCTTAAGGTTCAGGTGAGGACATAAGTGGTTGTGCATCAAAATGTGTCCATGTTTTAAATATAAATGTGGACTATGTCAATGTCAAGGAAATGGACATCAAAGTTGGTCAATTGTCAAGTGTTGTTGGTAGGCCCATTCTATAACCTTTGACAATACATGATTTCAATTATGTTTTGAGACAGGGTCATAGGGAAGCTATTCCTCAAATTAATTGAAACATAAATCATGATCTTAGTGAAAGACCATTAGAACCTATTATAAAAAGGAGTGTATTCAAGTAGGTGTTTCAATTACAAAAGAGATTCCAACTAGGAACATATTGTGGTCAAATGCATCTATTGATGAAAATGCAACCATTGACCCAATAGTGAATGCAATGATGCATGTGGAAATTGTGGCTCACATTCTTAAACAAGGAATTGGAAAAGTTACCTCATCTTTTGAAACATTTGGTCAAGTTGTCAATAACATTTCAAAGGATATAGGTGTTATGGTAGGGAAGCCTCAAAAGGAAAAATGTAAAAAACCAAAGGCAAAAACCAATAAAAAGGCAATTGTGAAGAAAATGGCTTGAATTGTAGAGAGTTCTTTTAGTTCTAACAATGGAATTTTGCCTCCACCATGAAAAAAAACATTTTATACTATGTTGGAAGCTACACCAAAAAATGACTATTGGCTTGTTTGCTTCATGAAAGTCAAACGGGAGGTTCCTAACTCAAATGTGTCTTTCTCCAAATTGTTTACCCTTTATCAAGTAATTTTTTTCTTACTTTGCAAGTTATTTGAACTTTTCAAGATTATAAAGTATGTTCCAATCATTTGTCTATTTGAAACATGGATCTATAGAAACATAGATCCATGGAAACATAGAACCATTGAAACATACTATTAAAGAAACATACATTCATTTAAAAGTAAATAATCAAGGAATTTGAAACTAATTTACATTTACCTGCAAGGCTAAATTGTTTATTGAAGATGGGTTTTACAATTATGTGTTGTTCTTGGGGGTGATGTGAAAAGGGAGATTCATCTCTAGCCTAAGGATGACGATTTCAAAACATTATTATACTTGTAAGGGGAATTGTGGGGCACAATGTTTGACTTTTATTTATAGTTTGTTTTATAATTGGAAAAACATGCTACCTCAAAATGTTATTATATTATACACAATTAAATTGCATCGGTGTTGGAACTTATGCATTTGGAGGAAGGCAATGCAAGAAAGAAGATTTCCCAATGGGGTGTTAGAAACCTTTATAGTATGAACTAGTTAGAAAACATTTCATACTATGAGAGGAGCCACTAGTTCTTTTCCATATTAAAGCTTTGTCGCACATTGCACTTTGATTCCATTCTGGGATATCACATTATGCATAAGGCAAATCAATTTGTGAAGTGTGTAACACTTGGGTGCTTTTATGCAAAAGTCATACTACATAATTCCAATGAGTGGGTGGTTATTGGCACACTTGGCCGATTGTACATGTCCTAGTGCCCAAATATAATGGAATATGGGAATGCAAATACTTAGTTGTAAAATATTTTAATTGGTACTTGGACAAGTGTGGCAATAGGGAACACTATCTTGGTGTGGAAGTGAGTTTTGTAACTTGCCACCACCATTTTTTCATAGTTATCTCAAACATGTTTTTACATTGTATTTTACTTCCCCATAGTTCATCTTTCAAGAACAAAACATGAAGATGGATGGCAAAGATGCAACAAATCACGGTTTTATGTAGGTTTTAGATAAGTCTACATGACCCAAATTTTTATGAAATTAATGATGTCCAAGATTTTTTCATTTAATGTTATGTTTCACAACTTGTTACACAATGCAATTTAAACACAATGTTTTATTATTCAAGTTTCATACATTCTTAACTTGGGTGTGATCATAGTCAAATGAGCCAAAAAACTTGTTAGCTGATTGAAAAGTTATCAATTTTTTTGAAGATATTTATGTAATGCCACTTTAATGTCATGTTGATCAAGGAAATTTGTGTTAAATGATTTATATGAGTGTTGAAATTTTTTTAAAAAATATTTAATTTAATAAGTTGAATTTTGGTTTTAGTAAAAAACTTTTGAACTTTAACACCCCAAAATTAGTTTTATAAAGCACAAGGCTAAAGACTCTTTTAATATAAAAAATTTGATGGGAGTTTTTTTGAAATGTTGATAACCTACCATCCACATATGAAAAACACTTATAATTTTAAAATTGTGGTACTTGAAATTTTTAGAAATTCAAAATATAATTTCAAAATGTTCAAATTTCAAGAATCATTTGTTAGATGTAAATGGGTCATAATGTATATGACATTTGAACAAAGTTGTGGCTTGCAATACAAATTTTTTTAGCTTAAATAAGTTATCATATTCTAGCATGATTTGAAATTATGATCATTTTTTCAAAATGAAACATAGAATCTAATAGAATTTATACACTTTTGGAAAATTCATATTAATTAATTAATTTATAAATAAATAAATATTTAAAAACATGTTGCAAATTTTTTATCACAAAATCCTTTTTATGAAGAAATCAAAATGTTAAAAAAGGGGCCCATTTGTGGTTGAATCCTTTGTCACTATTGGTTCATTTGATTATATTGCACGTGCTTATGTTATTCTTCATTTCTTATAGTTTTGAAACACAAGTTTCAAAGAGATAAATATTTATTTGAAACATGTGCACCATATTTTTTATAAAAAATTAAAATACAAATATATGAAACCAACCAACCCAAAACATGCATTGTGAAGAAACATGTGCAAATTGGTATATATAAAATTCATTCATGGTATTGTCATTTTTTTCTTCTTATGTCATTTTCTAGGGTTTTATAGGTTATATTCCCTCAAGTCACCTTGTTTCACCCAAAACATGAACATAAATGACCCTTGGGTATCAATCCAAGAGAGTTGTTGAACTAACCAAGGCGCAAAACTTCACTCAATGCCAATGGATGTTTAAAGATAAAATTACAAATAACCCCCAAAAAATTCTAAAAACACCTATCAGTTGTGAGAGGAGCATTGCAATAACATAACATGTTATCTTTTGCCATATTTATATTTGAAAAAAGGGTCAATCAATTACTTATGGATATTTGAAGGTAATGTATGGGAGACATCGTAACATTTTTTTTCAAACGTCCACTTGCCTTTGGTTGATCACTTTACGATCATTACAATTAGGTTTGCTTTTGATGATTTAAATAAAAAAATAATAGATGTAAATAAAAAAAAACTAATAAAAAATGTGTATTGAAAACCTTGATTAGACAATTTTTGAAAGATTAAATCAAGATCATCATGTGACTTGAAAATGCATTTTATTTGAAACATGTGTATTGGAAAAAAATTAAAAACATGTAGAAACATGCATGCACATGTAAATTGGAAATTGAAACTTGAGACAAACATTTTGTAGTGTTCTATTTATGGTCTTGGCCCTCTAAAGGTACCACAAATATTGTCCATGAATGTCCATTGTTAAATTTTAGTATAAACTTCCAAATACATATATATTAATTTTGAAAAAAATTGAACATTAAATAGGGGAATATGACAAGTTGAATGTATGAAAACATGATATAAAATTATAAGTTTCATAATATTAGTTGAAAGAGTATTTTGCTAATACTCATATTTGAAAAAACATCAACATACCTAAAAAACAAAACAAAATCTTAAAAACTACCCAAAAACACCCAAAAACAAATACCACAAGGTTACTTGTATTTTTATCCTAGATTTAACCATGTCACTTTATTCAACATTCACTGCCCCAACATTGTTTACAATACATGTACTCTTTAATGTATTAAATTTGTAGTATTTAAATAATGTTTCAAATAAAAAAACTACTAAGTTTAATTAGGCAAAATCTTTTCCAAATTTAAGGAAATTAAAGTAACCAAATTCCTCAAGTACTTGGCCACATTTGGTCCACCCTAAAGGACCAAGACCCTTTAGTTTGAACATTTTAATAAATTGTTTAGTTTTGGAATGCAAACCATAACCATGTAAACTATTATGTTGGAACTTCACATCAAAACTTTTAAAACTGTATATTGTGAACTCATATGGGATTGGGACTTAGGAAGCTTGAGTAAAAAATATGATGCATAATAATGTCTATATTTATTTCTTAGAACTAGTTGCAATAAAAAGTGAGATGTATTGTTGGGTATAAAAAATATAGTTTATATAGGAACCCATTATAGGCCTTGTGTAAGTTTTTTTATAGACTATAGCCAGACAACAAAAACCCAAACAAAACAATGTGGGAAAGGAACACGATAGAAGGAACCAACCCATCTTTTTTATAAGCAAATATTTGGTTTGCAACTTCACCACCTTTGGCAAAACAAGTATCAATTATAAAAAATAGTATAAAAACCATTATGAATTGGCAAACAAGAAACTTCAACATGTAAAACAAGACATGCTATAGGTTTCTAACATTGTTCATACATAATAATGTTATGCTTCAAAGAGAATGAAATAGTATGAAGTTCCAAATAACATAATGATGAGATATCTAATGGGAGCAAAGAAACAAAGGTTCTTTGGCATCACCATGAGCTTGAGTTGTTATCAAAACCCTAAGTTAAAAATCTATGGTGAGGAAGCGATGATGAAGATGACAATGGTCGATTCAAGTTTGGGGGAAAAATACAGAGCATTGATGCGAAAGTGGGAAAAGGAGTAAGATGCTATGGATGGGCGGTTGGGCATGGATGGGGTTTGCATGGGGCACATGGAGCATGGGGGCATGGCATTGAAACAAGTTCCCAAAACTTTCCATGTTTCGGTGGGTAGTATGTTTCAGGTCTTGAGCTCCCTGGGCATTGAAACCCATGCCGAGCTGCACATTGAAACATAACATGTTTGGGTGACCAGGTATGTTTTGGTGATGGGGTACGTTTTGGATGTTGCCCTGCCCGAGCATTGAAACTTGCGATGGTGGGCCTCGAAAGTTATCATGTTTTGATGATGACTATGTTTCCAGGGGTATTGTGTTCAAGTGTCAAAACTCACACCCGGCCGCCCTAAAACACATGTTTTGGTAATGGTATGCTTGGGGTTCACATTGTCTATGCATTGAGACCCTTGCCAGGTTGTCTTGAAACAAGCAATGCATTTATGACTTGTCATTAAAATAATGTTGAGGCAAATAAAACATATTACATATTCGGTCTGTTTGGCACAAAATAGACACCTTTGCATGCTCCAGACCTGTGAATTTGTAGCTCCCATTCTGTCCTTCGATTCCAGAATGGCTTACATGGACCTTGTTGCATTTCATCATAAAGATGTGCTCCAATTTTTTACTCTAATTGGAGGCCATGTTATCTTGCGTATTTTATCTTCCATTGTTTGGGGTTTTTTAAAGAATGAAATGGCAGCCTCTTTTTAAATCATTTTTTCCTGTAGTACCCAAGAATATATATGTGTGTGTGTGTGTGTGTGTGTTTTTGTTTTCGGATGACATCTTTACACTCTTGGAGGTTTTATCCTCGTCCAGGCCCTTATTCCAGTAAAGTCCTTGGAAGGGTGGCATAGGTCTTTATCCTATACCATCCACTACAAATATGCAGCTTCACATCCAAGTTTAGTTATTTACTTTTTTGCAAGCCCACCCATAAAACTGAAAGTGGAGAGCAAATAGGTGGGAGACTACCAATAGCAAACCACCTCGACAAATCATTATGATAGGCCAATCAAAAACATTGGGCAGCAGTCAGATCACATTTATTACACTCTTTTCTGCATGTGAATAGGGTTAGCTGCATCTTTCAGCAGCCACCGCAAATCGTGCGATTATGCTGAAACAAAACTATTTTCCTGAGCCAAACTGACGTGTTTTGACTTTTCTTCATCCAATTTTACTGTGCAGATCACATAATGAGCACCGCTGGAGATGCTCTTATTGACCAAATTTGGCCTAGAACACCCTGAATAAGTCTTAGATCAATGGGTTTGCATAGTATATTTTGGATAAAGTAAAAGATTTTTATGTTAGTTTGGGTCAATCAAATTGGCACAAGATTCGATGCTTGACATTACACAATAAAATGCTCTTCATTGACCTAACCAAGTTTTTCTTTCTCAGTTTTATGATATTGTAAATTTGGCAAATGCTTTTGAAATATTAGCAAAATCAGTTGACTTTACATTAGAGATAGATTTTTTTTAATCCCAATTTTTTTGACAACAAAAAAATTAATCAGGAAAAAAAACATTGCACCCAACTCCTGGAGATGTGTTTTACTAACATTCATATTTCCATGCACAATTGGCGAGTGTGTGTTCTAGAGTGATTTAATTGGTCAATAAAATATAATTGGTCAAAGAATATATGGAATGAGAAGTAATAGTTTTGAAAAAGAAAAACCTTTCAATCCAAAAGATTAGAATGACTAAATCAACCATGGTCAAACTTTGGTTAAATTTTTTATTGAAAAGACTAGTAAATGAACTAAACTAAAACGCCTGACAACTTAATCACAACTATGTTGAATGTGATGGTCAATGTTTCTTTTTCTTTCAAATTGTGTTTCAAAAATGTGAAAAATGGGTTTTTAGCGGTTTCTAAACACTAAATTTCAAAAAGAAATATTAAAGAATCACCCTATTCTACATCCTAGTAGGTGGGCAACAATAGAGAAGGTTGTTTAAATGTTTTTAATTTCAGTTTTTCAAGAAAATTTGGGTAAATTATCATATGGATGGTTTTCACTTGTCTTTACACCTAAACTTAACAAAAAGAAACACTACCATATTACCTTAACAAAATTTCTGATAATTAAATTGTTTCTTAATTTTCAATTTTTGAAATTTGAAACACCAGAATTTTATAATTGCAAGTTGTATAGTGTTGAAAGTTTTGGAAACCTAAGGATTATAAGCCCTAGTGAGTAACATGTTTTTCATATTTTTATTTGTGTTATTACAATTATACACATTTCATTTGGTTGATAATACAGTTTTGAACTTTGGTGAAGAATGGGATATTGTGAATGCAAACGTTTGATGGATAAAATTGTGTAAATGTTAAAACTTTACTCAATATTGTTTCAAAAACACTTTTCAGTGAAAATCACTACTTAAAAGGTTTCATTCATTGGCAACAACATAAATCCTCTATGCATCCTATTGCAATCCACTCCATTTTTAAATATCTAAAGATGAATTGAAGGGTGACAAACAAGAATCAGCAAACATAGGAAATTGCAGATTGCAAACACTAATAATCAACAATAATGTTATGCATTAAAATGAATGAATGATTGACATTCTTAATTGTGTCAAAATTATTGAAAAATAAAAATAAAAAAGCAAAAAATCTTGAAAAATTTATGATATACACCAAAATGCATTCTAATAAATAAACCAATTATTCAACACCCATGTGTAGAAAGAGATGATCATGGCTTCTGAAGCATGCCAACAACTGATACATTTTGCCTAGTGTAAGTGGAAGGCCCCTTACCTGACATCAAATTTCTGTGTCAAGGGAGGATGATGGCATCTAAGGTGCCTCCTTGAATCAGAGACATCCATTTATAAAAGCCAAACTTTCACCCATTTGACCTGGTTATCAATAAGGGTATCAACTCAAATTTCATATTGATATTGATACCCTATGTGGTCTCAAAAAAAAAGAAAAAAAGAACCTACATGGTGATTATTAAGAAAAATCAATAACTAACCAACACTAGTTCAAACCAATTTTGGGTAGGTACTTCGCTTTGGCAGGTAAGAACAACTGGTTGGGTTAGTTAAGACAAAGTTGGAACAAAATTGGAATTGGGTCTGATTTTGGAACTGGAACTTGATTTTATTTTCTTAAACAACTGGACCTGGAACTGGGTTCCCAGTTGTATTTAGGTGAGAAACGAGAACCAAAATCCAAGATTTTTGAAAAATATTGGTTTGGAAAGAAAAAACAAAAGGAAAAAACAAGACTAGAAGGTGGGGCGGGGGGGGGGGTTTATTAGACAATCAACTGCTGATTTTGGTCCAGGTTAGTAACAACCGGATCAGAATTAGGTTTGATTTTCATTTGCAAGAACCTAACTCAAAACCCAATTCTCGATTCTGTTTATGTGTGGAACTGGAACCTGAACTGGGAGATTTCCAAATTAATTTTTTTGAACTGAAACTGGAGGTTCTTCATAAAAGTAGAGGACAACCCCACACTTGGTCCAGACTTCAAGACCAAGTTTTTGTCTCAAAATTTATATATAAAAAGTTTGACAAAATTTCCCAAAAATAGGGAATTTAGCTAAATTTACTCTAGAAAAACACATGCATCCAAAAATTTCCCAACTTCTTGTGGAAAAGGAGACAAAATTTGTCCCAAAAAATCATGGGTCCAGACCTACAGAGGGATGTCCCGACCAATGGGACAATTCTAATCTGCTTTGGCAAGCTATTCCCCGACCACTAGGTGGGAAGATAGCCAACCTGATCTGTATAGAAAGTAATACCAACTAGACAACCAAAAGCCCATAATAGCTAAAGGTAGGTTAGATTTATACACTTCTCAAAAATGAACTCACAAAATACAAAAGGTTAACTGATGGGTTCCCATTCATGCCTTTTTATTTACAGGGTTTTTCTTCCATGGCATTCCCAAAACTGAACCCACAAATTGATTCAAATGGTCCATGAAGTCCCCAAAAATGAACTCACATCTATTCAGATTCAAATGTTCCATGAAGTTCCCAAAAATGAACTCGCATCTATTAAGATTCATATGTTCCATGAAGTTCCCAAAAATGAACTCACATCTATTAGGATTCAAATGTTCCGTGAAGTCCCCAAAAATGAACTCACATCTATTAAGATTCAAATGTTCCATGAAGTTCTCAAAAATGAACTCACATCTATTAAGATTCAAATGCTCCATGATAAACCTCACAAAAGGAAAAACAATAGTGAGGAAGTTCCCAAAAATGAACTTGTGAAATAAAAAAATTGTTCCATCAATTTCCCCAAAAGTTGACCTCACCAAATAGAAAAGTGTTACATGAAGTTCCCAAAAAATGATCTCATAAAATAGAAAAATGTTCCATGAAGTTCCCAAAAA
>Ga0209208_10001499_pt1 | contig 33069 bp, 25 predicted proteins | sample S1TSphfallax_3_FD_187694 | JGI IMG/M metagenome (GOLD analysis project Ga0209208, IMG submission 187694) | Host-associated microbial communities from peat moss isolated from Minnesota, USA - S1T2_Fd - Sphagnum fallax MG (SPAdes) (version 2) | ecosystem: Host-associated > Plants > Peat moss >...
AAGAAAAAAAATGAAAAAAAAAAAAAAAGGTTGAAATGGGCATTAAGTTTTTTCAAACACTCATCTCTTGCACACTAAAAATTATGCTTTTGTAAGGTTACCTACAAATACACTTAGAAGTTTTCATATAGGTTTTTATGTTAACTTACTCTTAATTTCCTTTTTTTCCGGTTCTAATTTGGTAGGTCGTTTAGTTATTTATGATTAGTTATGTCATTTTTCTTTTTTCATTTTTGCCAAATTTTTGCACTATGGTTGACAATTGTTTCTGAATGTTTTGGAATTTTTTCTTGTTTTGAATTCCAAAAAAATTGCTAAAATTTTGAAATTTAATTTTTTTTGTGAAACTTTTAAAACCACAAAATTGAAGAAATTAAAAAGAAAACCCCTTACTAAGCACAGCTTCAATGTGTAATGAGAGATTCACTTAACTACTTAAGTTGTTAAATTAAGTGGAATCCTTGTTGGGTTGCAAGCAAGGATTGTGAGGAGGAAAAGACTTTTTTTAATTGAGTGCAATGATTAGTCATTGTTCAATACTTTTATCTAACATAATTATCAGGCAGAAAGTACTAAAATTATCATTTTTATTCCTGAACTAAAATTTTTAAAATAAAATAATTATTCAACGTTATGAGTGCCAAATCAGATTAGGTATTACAATAAATGATGCAAGTCATCCTTTGAGAACGAGGGTTTTTTTTTTTTTTTTTTTTTCAAGTATGTGATGTAGCTGAAGTGGTGATCATCCATAAGCCAGATTTGGCTACATATTAGATAGGAAAGTAGAAAAAAATCAAAATCCTTCTATATTCTTGTCTATGGACTGAAACTTATTGTAAAAATCTGGTGATTTGAAAAAAAAAAAAAAATTCAAAATCTCACAAAATTTGGGTCATTTTTTTCCATGAAAAAATCCTTTGCATGTATAAATAGAAATCAAAATTTTCAGGTCTCGTCCAACAACAACACTTTTTGAGACTTATGGCTTTTGCCTTTGTAAGTGGTTGTTGGTTTCTAATACATGACTGAAGCTTCTAATCAAATCAAGCCAAGCCAATGGGCAAAGTCATTTGTTTGGACTCCTGGTTTTCCACCTTGAGAATTGTTGTCGGTGTTTTTAGTAGGTATTTTGACCAAAATATTTCAAGCCAAGTTTATAAGAAAATCAACCCAACGGGCCAAGTCATTTGTTGAGACTTATAGTTTTGCATTGCAAGTGGTTGTCCATACCCTTTAATACTTGACCAACATAGGTGAAGCCCAACTTTATAAGCAAAATCAAGGGAAAGATTAACAATAGAGTTAGCCCAATTGATTTGTTGAGTGTCATGGTTTTCACCTTGCAAATGGTTGTCGGTCCAAATTACCACTAATGTGATGGTGATTGTTATTTATACAGTTGAGGTCATGGTTTTTGCCTTGCAAATGGTTGACGTTTTGAATTACATTTCCGGTCCTCCGGATTTAAGCTTTCCTTTGCAAATGATTGTGGGGGAAAACAAAATGCTTACCAATTGATGAAAATAGGTTGTTGGTTCAAATTTCCATTAGATGGTTGATGAGGGATGTAGGGTTCCGTTGCAAGTAAGTGATTGGGGGGGGGGAAAATAAAAATGCTTTACCAATTGATGAAAATAGATTTGTTGGTTCAAAATACCATTAGGTCGGTGATGGGGGGATTTAAGGTTCCTTTGCAAGCAAGTGATTGTGGGAGAAACAAAAATGTTTACCAATTGACAAAAATAGGCAACACAAATTTCTAAGCAAATCAAGTGAATAGCCCAAAGTGATTTTATGGACCCCAAGACTTATGGTTGTGTTGCATGGGATTGTGGGTTCATTTTGCCATGAGCCCATAAGTGGTTGGGTACTACTGTACTTATGATTGCCTTGCAAGTGGCTATGGGTTCACTTTGTCACTAAGTCCAGACACAGCTTTAGTCCCAGTTATTAAAAGGTACCATCAGGTCAACTATGGAGGGTCAGGGTGACCCAGCACATGGTACACTGGAATTGAAAAATCTTGGGGTTTTAACCATGGTACAAGTGTAGGTGCTAGGTTCACCCCAAGCCATAATAAAACCAAGTGGGTAAAAAATACATGAAGATATCAATAAGGATATGGTTTCCCACATGGTTTTCACCATCTCAAATGGTCACCATATTAACATAGTTCATGTACATAACTCTTTGATATATATATATATATATATATATATTCTAAGGAAATTCTATTATGTTGGCCATGAAAGAATGAAAACTAGAATCACATATTTCAATTATACTTATATTTATTAAAAGTCAAGAATCATGACAATGATTGGCATGTTTTATTGTATCATATCATTATATTTTTTACCCAAAGATTTTGTGAGATTTCATTGAATTATCCCCTTATATTGTGCAAGAATAAAACAATACAAATATGATTATGAATATGTGAATATTAAATTTAATAAATAGTTTCAAATCCTAGCTTATTCCAAAGTGAAATTACAATGTTCATTGAAAGAAAATTTCAGAAATGAAATAATTGCCGTCATGAATGCATTTTTGTATTATTTAACTTATTATAACTTGTGCATTACGTTTTTAACAATATTACATCGACACGTCTATTTTTGGAAAGACCATTGGTGAGTCAGGTTTAATAGAGTTTATTTCACAATTTTCAGAGCTAAGGTGTGAAAGGTATTGGTTTTTGAGTGGATTTTGTTGCTGGAAATTCAAACAAATTACAAAATTTGGGTTTGGAAGGAAAAATCAGTTGAGCCCTCAATGTGTCCACATTACCGAATTTAGTTAGAAATTTTTAATTCTGAAAATGTGAAAAACAAAGAATGTGTTCACATTGGGCCAATATGGCACTGGCAACATTAGTATCCTTGAAAGACCAAATGCTTGGAAGTAATTGGAAAAATCATCAACTAGATAGCTCCATTTTCCATGGATATCCAAACAAACAAGCCATTTTGAACATGTACATATTGGTAAATAGATCAAAGCCTTGATTCCCATTACACAATGGCCATGGGCCAATGACTATCCACTATATTGTGGTAGTATGAGGGCAACGACAACACATGATGTCTACCGAGTAAAAATTGATTATTTTTGGAATTTTCAAATTTTTTACAAATAGTAGAATTAGTTTGGAAAATTGCCAAGGTATTACAATATATGGTTCCCCAATCACCCCATATATATTATTACCATTGGTGAAATCTATTGAACAATGAGGACAACAAGTCTTGGAGGTTTTGAAACAATTAGGAGGCAAAAGCTCTTTACAAAAAGTTTGCTCTTGAGTTAGAGATCCTTTGGCAGATCCTTTTATGGAATATGTTAGGCACTAACAATTATAGTAGTTTGGACACACCCACACATTTTCTAATCAACCATTTAAATATGGAGGTTAAATTTGGGTTTAAGGGGTGATCATAAAGGTCATTAACAAGTCTAGAACAACTATTCAAACTAACCCCATGGTCATTACTCACTACCTTAATTAGTAATTCATAAATTTTGAAACTTATATTTCCCCAATACTATCGCAATGTAGGGTCTAAAACCAAAGCAAGTATTCATGACTAGACGTATTTTCATGAAACTCACAAATCCTTTTACATTTAAAAATCATATTTGTTATGCCAAGCTTCCTTAATAAAAACCTAGTTGCCTTTCTTGTTTCCTAATACATATTTTACATGTGTATTTTTTTTAATACAACTCTTTTAATAGTCCAACCCATTATGGGAGAGTGATCTCAAAAAACTCCAAGTAACCATAAAGGAGAAATTGTTGACAACAAAAATAACCTTATCAAGTGTCTTGTATGCATTTCGATTTTCATCTTAAAGAAAAATGAATTTTAATTTAGGGTTTTTGGAATTTGCTCTCTTGAAGGAGGGGTGATGTTGGTGACGATGGTGGTGATTTGACTACAATGGAGCAACAAGATGACAAGGGAGGGAAGGCCTCACTATGGCCCATTGATTTAAAACACATTGTGGGCCCATTTCATTGGAGAAGTATATGCTACTACATGCTTGTTTATTTGGGTGTACTTTTTAGATATGTGTGCCAAAATCTTGTCTTATGAGAACCTTTTGATATTGCTTTTGTTGGCCTTGCCTACCAAGGCAAGGATATTGTGTTTAGATTCATTATAGAGTTAAAGGATTTTGGCCCCTAAGTAATAGGTTTATTCTGATATGAGGACTTTTGAAGGACGATATTTTGGCTTGTGTTGAAACTTGAGATTAGTTATAATAGAGTTATTATAATATCTTGAAGGATTTTGGTTTCTTTTAGAGGAATTTTTGAAGATTATATTTGTGCATGGTGAAATATTTTAGTTTCCATAATTCTTCTTTTGCCTTAAGATACTTTTTAATGTAAATGGCAAAGCCACACTTGACACACTCCATTTCTTTTTTTGGGGCTTATTAGGGTGTTTTGTTTTTTAATTGTTCCTAGCTTGATTTAAATTTGAAGTTTTAGGTTCAATAATTAGTCAACTCGCTTTCTTTAGCTTGTTTCTCATTCCATTCAACAAGAGCTACAATGAGTTAGATGCTTTTTGAACACTAGTGGAGTTTTCTTCTCATTTTGTCCTTGCATGCATAGTTTTGTTCTTCTCACCTTTTGCCACCTCCTCCAAGTAAGGCGTTTGCACCACAAACACATTTTACAACATGATTGCAACTTTTGTCTCTTTCAAGTGCTAGATCAAAACTTCAATTCAGATCATCCCACCATTTAATTGTCCTCATTCAAGCCTTCTAATAATAAGACATCTCTCATTTTGAAAGTTCATTTTAACTTTAAGTAATTGTCTTATTCGAGACCTCCTTCGACACTTCTAGTAAGAGATCTCTCATTTTGAAAGTTCATTTTAAACTTTGAGTAATGTCCTATTAGAGACCTCCTTCAAGACCTATTGAGATTCAAAGATTCCTCATTTGAAACATCATTTCAAATGCTATTCAAGATATCTATTTGACATTTTCTTTCTTTCTTTCTTTCTTTCATTTCTGGGCAAGAATTGCATTTTAAATATATAATGTGAGGCATGCATTTTTGTGCAATTGTGAAGGTTAGCTTTTAAGTGCATCAATGATAACAATAACAAAGTAATAGATTGTATAATCATTATTTGTGGATGGCAAACTTCATACACATATACTGTACATTACCATTGTACTTCTACTTTTGAACTTATGGTCAAGGTATTAGCTTCCCATGGGAACCAAACATCTTGCTTCCTTTTAATAACTATGAATCATTTAATGAATTTCATAACTCATGGAATCAAATCATGGTGATACCTTCGATTTTGGTTTCCCCGCTAATTCCTATGACAACACATACTCATTAAACTTTTGCTTCATCATTGTTGCTAAATCTAGCTATACTTTCATCACACCTTATAGACCTTTGTCATCTTTCCCATATATCTATTATCCTTGTTCCATCATGTATCTTGCCACTATTTGTGGTATAATAAGTTGCCATTAAGTGAACACAAATTCACAAACAAACATTTTGTCACTTGTGAATGTCATTGCAGGTTCATCTTTCATGCTGTTGCCAACACCTGAGGTCTTCAGAGGTTGAAACTTTGCTGCCTAGGAAACACAGATCCCCCAACACTGGGAGACAGAAACCAAGCAAAACTCTGACGGACATTTTGAATTTTGTGGCCTGAAACCCACCAGGCTCAATTCCTATTCCTATCCACTGCCTTGGAAAAGCTAAGTAGGTGCTCAAAGGTCAACAGCTGTATACCTAAGGGGATTGCCAAGCTATCAACCCTGGTTCAACCATAATTCCATGAGGAACCATGTACTACTCATCACAAAATACTATCACACCAAATCATCACTCTGAAGTACCTTAAGAGCTCTTAAACTGTTAGGTGTCACTTCCACTTGTCTGTGATTTCATTACAAGACTAGAAAGGACTCTTCAGATTCCTGCTGTGGATTACAAAGAGCAGGTAAGATCATTTGAGCTATGAGTACAGTAACCAGCTATACTGTCAACTCTCCTAACCACTTAGGTTGAGATTGAGTGCAATATATGACATGGTTCAGTAACACCAGTACACTCAGTATCTATGACTGTTATTCTGCTGACTACTGCAAACCAACTGCTGTAGCCAGGACTATCAATCCCTAAAACCTATTGACTAATCTAGAAGCTAAACCTTGTAACCTGTAAGGGTGCCACCTCGACCCACAATCTCTCCAACACAAAACCAAGCATAGCATTCTCCAAAAAACAAAACTGCAATACCAAGCTCTTCTAGTTTAAGATCATTTCTTGCAAAAACCTTCTGTTTCAAAAAATCGATTTCCTTCCATAATGCCTCATACCTCCCTGGCAAACTGCACAAATCCAGCGACAAATCTCTGGTCCTCAGTAAACCCTAAATACTAGGGTAATCTCACATTCATTAGCTGATCAAAAACAGTCAGAAAGTAACTACTTGAATGCATCATTGAATTGCCTGCAACAGGAGCGCGAGGCTTTAGACAACTAACACTCAGCTGTAGACATACACCAGATACTCAAGGAGTGGAGTAAAATATATGATCCAGACAAAAAAAACAAGGACAATTAGGCCGCCTCTCTTCTGCCAGAAAGAGCACTTTCTCACCCACCTATCAATGGATGCCAGGAAGTTCTTAACATTCTTGACAAATTATCATCAAAAGGCTCAAAAAAGCAAAAGAAGAACAGAGAACTCTGGCCTGAATCTGGTACACGCGAAGAATGTAGATCAAAGAGATGAGGAAGAAGAAGAAAAGAAACACGAATTTGGAACCTTGCAAGACGAGTGTAGAAAAGCTGCTTGGAAAGCTCCTGGCATTTTTGTACGGTGGGCTCCTGCTGAATGTAGTGTTTGTTCTCCTCTAGTACTCGCTTGTAGAGACTAGATCCCTGCTCAGCAACTAACTTCGTTGCCACCGCAGCCTTGCTCTGCAGCTGCCTCACCATCGACGCCATGGCTAGCTGCCTGACGCTGTCCTCGTCGACGCGCCACGATCCGCCGTGGTGGTGGTGGTTCTCCTCCTTCGATCGGCAGCTCCTTCTCTTCTCGTGCTCTCGACAAATCCCTAATCTTTTGCCCCTTTGTCTACTCTTGCTCTCGACAAAACCCTAATCTCTTGCTCCTCCTCTTCTTGTGTGCGCACCGCGGTGCTCTTGACAAAACCCTAATCTTTTGCTCTTCTCTCCGTCTCTCCCAAAATGCCAACCTCCGAGGAGCAGGGAGATGGAAAGAAAAAGAAGAACAGGGAAGAAAAGGTTGTGGAAGAAATGAAAATTTACCAACATGGATGAAATCGAACACAATTTCAGCAATGAAGGGATACCAAATGGATGAAACCTTGTTTACAATGGACAGTCACCATAAAAATGCAATTGCTGAAATGAAGGAATATTCTTGTTTGAACCAAGTCATTTGGATGAAATGATCATGCACTGAATTGTTGATGTAAGTGAAGGTTCATAGATGAAATTCATGACATATGCAATTGACCTTATGAATAAATAAATAACTGTAGACTTTATGAGGAAATGAAATTGTGTTCATGGATGAAATTATGCAAATAGATATACTATTAATGTACAAGAGAATTTTGATGGGGATGAAATTTCATTTTTGGGTGGACTTCACTAAATGGATGCAAATACTATTATTGAAAAAGTTCTACTATAAAAATGGACCTCATGGATGAAAATGAACCTGATGAACCAGCATTGACAATATTGATGAAAACTACAGCGTGATTTTGGGTCATGGAAAATTCATATTAATTTCAAAATCACTTCTTTGTTGGATGAAAAAAGAAAAAGAAAAAAAGAGGTAAAATTACCTGCTTTTTATACTGAGTTTTCAGTGTTTAGCTAAAAATATAGAAGATTATATCTGGTTTATAGCCATATTTGGCTAAATCTTCCTAGGGATGATTCCCACAATTGTTTTACATCTTCCTATGGAGGATTCACCACTTTGGTTGCAGGGAAAAATTCCCTAAAAGCACACTGGATAGGACCATCTCTTTGGATGAAATTATTACCACGGATGGCAATTGTTAAGATAGACTAATTAAGAACTTGCCACAAATAAAATTATGTTGATGGATGAAATTTAATAAAAATATTTTCGTCTCTGGAAATTAATTAATTTTTTTCTTAAATGGGTTTTGCAAAAGGACTCTGAAGTTAACCTCAGTTCGACTGAAATATAGGATTGGGATGGATGAAAAAGTGTATATACTTGGGTCAAAGGCACATGGGCCCACTAGTTGGGATGAAGAAACACAGGAAAAGAAAGACGGGCAGCTAAAAAGTATTGTGGGGGAAAGAATAATAATAAGACACGTGTCCGCTAGTTATCTTTCCACGTGAACCCTAAAAGATGCTAACCTACAGACCCTTCTTCCACGTAAGTTGTTGCAAACTGCGCATTCTCCGACACGTGGCATACCGCCGCGTTGCCATACAGCTTTGCTGCGACCATCGGGATTCCTGCGATCTCCGGAGTCCGTTCCGCTTCACAATTTCTTGTCTTTTTTCTTCGCAAAATTTCGCCACTGGATCGGAATGATGCTCTTCAGTAGCTAGAGTGCAAAATTTGTTGGGAAATCGTTGTTTTCTTATTTGGGTCTTCAAACAATATCGTGAAAAAATCAGTTGTAAGAGAGCAAAAGAGAGACAGAGATCGCGAGAGGGAGAGAGAGAGAGAGTTGAATCGGGACTTTCTTTCGGAAAGTGGTGTGGAGGAGTTTTGGGGTTTGTAGAGACATGGGTCATTCGGAGGGGAAGACTGGTGGGGGAGAGGCGCCTCCAACGACGACGAGGAGTCGCGGTGGGAATGATGATTTGGAGGCGCACATGCTGGAGGAGGATCCGGATGATCAGCAGGGGCTGGACGGGGTGCCGGCGTCACTGCTGGAGAATCGGTTGCCCACGCCCCAGACGGACTCACTGCTTTACGTGTGCGCGGTGTTGAGCATAGTCTCGGCGTTGGGTTCTGTGCTTTGCATGATAGTCAACCTCATTTCCTTGCTGCGCTCCTTCGATTACCGTGGCTTCGATTACCGCGTCAGCGTACGTACTCTCTCCGTGTCCCTCTCTGTGTCTTCATCAGTTTGCAGGCCTTTTTTCTCTGTAGCATGGGATAACCCTTACCTGAGATTGGGTGTTGCAATGCAGCTTGTACAAGGCTAGTGTGGATAAGCAGCAAAAGGAATTCTGTAAGAAGCACATGCGTGAGCATATATTACGGTGCAATGACTGTTTGTTTGTGAGGGTTTAGTGTTTTTGACACAGTGATTGTTTGGAAAATGCTTTCAGCCATTCGTGTTGATCTTGCGCTGCTATGCTGTGGCTATTGCCTTCTTTGTTGCTCTTGCTGAGACAGAGTGGGAGGCCATATTCAAGCTCTGGCGGGTGCGTAAATTTGTCTTTCAAGACTCCTTTCTTCTGCTTGTGGGATTTGGTTTTATGTCAAATGCAGGCCTGCCCTCATGACAGCCGAAGGACAATTATTACAGCCCTGAGATTAGTGCGTAAATTCAGAAAGTTGGCTTGAGGAGTTTGTATATGACTGTGAGATGAATTCTAGCCTTTTCCCAGAAGAGGATCCAAAGAATATACCAAGAGCATATGTGAAGGCAACCAGTAGACAAAAAACCAGTAGATATGTGTTGTTGGTGGGGGTTTATGGTTTAGGGTTTGCAACACTTACAGTTGCAACATCTGTACCCTCCTCTTGTGATATCTCCAATATGGGACTCGATAATGCTGCCTTAAGTATTGATCTTGAAGCGGTGGTGTGGAGTCATGTGTTACTGGACTGTGGACTTGACAGTCTTGTAACTTGACTTGTGATTCTTTTTGCAGGTACTGGAATATTGGGTTGGGCGAGGGATGCTTCAGATATTGTAAGTGATCTTCAACTGTAATCTCAATTTCTCACAAGTTTGTCAAATCTGCACTCTGCATCATCTCTCTCTCTACTGGCATTAGTGGGTTTGTAAACTACCCTCTCTTAATTTCATCAGTGTTGAGAGGTAACTTCAGTTGCTGTTTGAATCGAGGCACACAGACAGGTTCTACAGCAAATTTGTGTGGAGTGGGCTTTTGAAAAGCATTTCAAAAGGGCTACAATGTTGTCATTGTCATGTGCATAATGAAATATTATTCTTGTTTCTTTGGACAGTGTTGCAGTGTTAACAAAGGAGCTGGCACAAGCAAGTGGCGAGACTCGGGCAGAGAGTGTTATGCATGATATAGCCAGCTGGTGGCTTCTGATATGTGGCATAATTTATACCGCTGCTGTAAGCCACTCTTGATGGGATCTGGACTGCAGTTTAGATGAGGCCAATTTGCAGGTTCTTTGTGTCTGTACTATTTTCTTGTTTGCAAGATTGTTGTGTAAGGACTATAATGTTGAGATTCCACCACAAATGTTGCCTTGAACATTTATAGTCTTTGAGAATGCTTTTGTGTCTGTCTTGTGATGCCTTGTCCACAGGGATTACTGTGCATTGGGCGGATAAAGCGTAGTCATTTGAGAGATGTAACTAAACGCCAACAAGCCATTAAGGACCTTGAGGTACACTCCCACTATTCAGAATAAACATGGAAAACAGAATGAATGATGTTAACCTCCAACTGATTCTATGCCCTATTATTTGCATATTGTGACCTGTAGAGTTCATTATGGTGTGTTCATAGATGTCCATTTAGCATCCAATCCTGTGGCTCTTACATTGTCACTAGTCATTCAACTTGTTGTCTGCAGGGTAGGATTTTATGTCATGTCTAGATCACATTGTTAAACCGTGTATGGAGAGAATTCTTGACTTTTACATTGCACCAACCAGAACTGAACTTTCTGCTGCTTAATACTGTTTCTCAACAGGAGGTCCACAGGCGAAGAGCAGAACTGGAGGCACAGATAGGAGAACACCATTAAGCCATGAGGCATTATTAAGGTGTTCAGAGGAACATTGCTGTCCCACAAACTGAAATGAAAACTGAGGCCAATACCATGTATTAGGATGGGGATACAGGCAGCTATCTTACATGTGACACAGGATGGATGACATGCTTTTGTAAAGGGGGTGGGCACTCTGCGTTTGTTAGTGTACAGTGTTGCTTGGTGGTGTTTAAAAAATTACTGCTTGCAGGACACCAGGAGTTTGTGTGGATTGAAGGCAGAAAGAAAGAGTTGTGAGGCTTGAGTGCATTTTTAACCTCATGCCTCAAGCTTTTCTAACCTCCTTGAAACCGATGTATAATGTATGGAAAACGTGCTGTTAGTCATCTTGTCAATACAAAGCAAATTGGCAAGTTCTGAACTGAACTGAACTGGTTTTAAACAAGGTCTAGTGGCTCCATGACAGATCTTGCGGCCCTTGTAGGAAACTACAATGATGTGTAACTGATATATTGGGTGATCTAGAGAGTTGGTAATTTGAGTGCATTGGTGACTGCCACTAAGAGTAGACCTGTAATTTAGTGTCCAGTTGTTGTGAAACTCTGGTCTTCTATTTGAGAAAAATATGCCACAAAATTCCTGCTAGTGTCTTAGGTGATGGGAGGGAGTAGTAGCTAGGGCAGTTGAAAGACTAGCAGAACATCACCTTTGTCAAGGGAGAACTGTTCTGTCTGTAATATGGCTTGTCAGCCTATCTGTAATGTAGCACAAGGTCAATGAAGCATTTTTGTGCAGAGAAATTTCAACTTGCAAGAGGTGAAGCAGTGTTGTGCAGACAGACATCCCCAAAGTTTCAACTCTGGATTATTATTGTAGGAACATGAAGAGTAGTACAAAGAGTCATAACCATTGTCTGATACAAACCTTTTTCTCTTGAGATGGTAAGGTAGATTTTGTTACAAACTCCAATGCAAAAGGAAATAAATCTGGTGAAGGTGGAGGATATCTGCAATACCACTCCAAAGACACATGCAAAGTTCAACTTGTATTCCTTCAAATTGTTGGAACCATCATCAATGTGTTCAAACATCATCATCATTCTTGTTGTCTGGTGGCTAATGTGAACGAAAAAATCTGCCCAATTTGGGCAACAGTGGTGTGTGGGTATGAAAGAACTACACAGTTTATAAAATCTGTAAAGAATCTGTGGGCATTGCAAAATTGTTCGAGTCTGTACTTACAGCAGAGGGGTGACTGCAAAATGCATTTTTCCTCTCTCAAATGTCTCTCCAATCAATCTCCAATCTATAACATTTCTCTCTCTTGTCTTTCAAATCTCTCAAATGTCTCTAGAATGTCTTGAATCTCTCTTCTGTCTTTCCGATCTCTCTCGAATCTCTTGACAATGTACCAACCAAATGAGAAGAGTGACAACAACTTCCCTTGATCGTCTTGCACCTCTACATTGGGTTTGCTGCAACTCTCTGCCTCTTCTTTCTTCTGCTGCTGCTGTTGTTCTGGAGTTGCCACCATTTTACAAATCTTGTTGCCTTTTGCATTGCACTCGCAAAGGTGAAAAGAACTCAACTCTTTGTCATAAATGTGTTCTCTTCAGTAGCATTGTCAGCACTGTCCACCATTCCATCATCATCATCTTCTTCTTCTACTTCTCCTGTTGTGTCTGCTTCTGACGATCGGTGTTTCAAGTTGTGAAAGAGTTTTTGCAATGATTTTGAGCTTCTCTTCTTCTTCTTTCTTGTGTGGTGTTGCAAACAAAAAAAAACAATTGTTGGGTTTTGTGCTAGCTACAGTAATGATGATGCCTTGAACTGCTGATGCTGCGGCATCGTCATTTCTCTTTGTCGTCGCATTTCCAGGATTTTCTTGTGGGAATTGGAATGCTTGTGAGGAACATAGGCGGGGCTGGAAGCAGGTCTGTACTCGGGAAGCAATCTGCCAGACTTGTAGCGAACGCCACAAGCGTTGCACAGAGTTTTGGGGCCCAGAGGACCTGTTCTCCATTGTGGTGTTTTCTGCGTCTGGCAATGTGTGCATCGCAGCACGTCTCCTCCTCCTCCTCCATCCTGCCGCCGCCGCCGGGATGGCCATTTCGTGCTTTGCTTTGTTTTGTGAAAGTTGCCGGATTGCCACTCCTCCCCTTCCTCTACAGCGTCTTCTTCTTCATCGTCATCTTCTTCTTCGTCTTCTTCGTCTTCTCCTGCACTCCATTCGATTGGAGCTGTTGCTGCAGATTTTCTCTTTGAACCACCACATGACGTTGTCGTAGAGGACAAAATGCCGCCGGACGTCCACTTCTTGCCTCCACTCCGCGACCTTTTGCTTCTAGCACGGCCAGGTACACAGAAATCCAAGCTATGCTCATCACTGCCGCCTGTCACTTCTGACAATGTTGTGGCAGCACTGGTGGTGGTGTGTTGCTCCAGCACAGACACAGGACTCGCGGCTTTGTGGTACCCATGCTTCTTCGAGGCCGAGTACTGCATGTCGCAAGTTTCCAAGTTCTCCTCCATGGAGATCACACTACTACCGTCGTCTGACCACGTCGTCCCCTTGGTGGGCGCCGCCGAGTCGAAGCTAGCTGTGACCGGGAATGAATACTCCAGAAACCTCGATGCCCATTCCAGTTCTTCGAGATCATCATACTGACCCACAACAACAACAAAGCCCGAATGGCATCATCAGCATCATGGAATGTATGCAGAAGAGAGACACACACACACACAACCCCGTCACGGAATGTAGAATATGGGTGCGCGTGCGTGCGTGCGTGTGCGTGTGTGTGAGAGAGAGACAGAGAGAGAGATAGACTTACAGGAATGCAGAGGGACTCCTCTTCGATCTCTGCAGCTTCCGAGTCTACCTGCGGTTTTATACTGTGATGCTGCTGCTCTGTTCCTTTCTCTGGCAGACGAGGTGCAAGACACCCACCAATTGTCTCGGTGGATTTTGCAACTGACGGAACCGCAGACGAGAAACTACTGGTTGCTGTGACAAGGTCTGCTTCACCTATAGGTCCGGCAATATCTTCATTGGAGAAATCCAGCAAGTCGTCAATCTGGAATACATCTACAAAGCTACTACCTCCTACAACAGCAGCAACATCCGGAAGAGGTTTCTGTTGTTGCTTTCGGAGAGAGCCATCGATTGCTGCCGCTGGTAGTAGAAGAGCTGCTGCAGAGTCCATTTGAGAAGCAAACTACTACTACCACCTAACTGCACCTGCACCCTGGCTAGACTTCTGCTCTCAAGAAACTCGCCTCCTCCTCCTCCTCCTCCTCCTGCTCCTCCTCCTCCTCCTCAACAACAACAACAACGCTTGAAGAGGCTTAGACAATGTATATGCATTTGTCTCGAGGTTCCCAAATGGAGGTCGCTTAGTACAACCTCGAGGGAGGAGACGGCGCTGAGGAATTGCAGCGCAAAAGCACCCCAACTTGAGAGGCGCTCAGAAATGGCTAAAGATGGTACATTGCTAACACATCCCTCCACCAAAGGAGAAGAAGAATCCGCGCGTTCCAACTGAGCTGATCTTGCTCGCTCAATTCATTTTCCAAAGTGCAATGGAAAAACAGAACCAGTTGTAAATCCCAAATTATTGTGCTGGAGAAGGCGAGACCCAATGTTTCTTCGTCTCTTCTGAAACACACACAAAGACTGTCTGACAACCACGCACACTGTAAAGACCCAAAAGACATCTTTCCATTCATTAGGCTGTTGTGATCACAAATTCTGTAAAGACAAAAAAACATCAAATGAAAAATTTCTCTTAAGACTAAAAGACATCTTTCCATTCATTAGGCTGTTGTGATCCCAAATTCTGTAAAGATGAAAGACGTCTTTTCATTAGGCTATTGTGATCACACATTCTGTTAGCAGCAGCAGCAGTTGCTATTTTGTTAAGAAGGAAGAAGAAGAAGAAGAAGGGGAAAGAAAAATTACCCATCTCTGGATGGATTGTTGTTTTTCAGTTCGCTTACTGAAACTTTTTCATCTGTCTTCTGGTCTGTCTCTGTCTCTCTCGCTGCTGCCTCCTCGTTCCTTCCCCGACTCTCGAGCGACTTCTCTTTCTCTCTTTCTCTTCTCTCTGTCTTTCCTTTCGGTTTTACTGGAATTTGGCAGGTGGGTGATCAAAATAGTAATGCTCAAAGTCTCCCAGTTTTCGGGGAGACTGATTAAGGGGAAGAGTCGTGTTTAAGTGTGTCTGCAATACTCTAGCAGTAGGGTGGGGAAGAGAGAGAGAGAGAGAGAGCAAGCAAGCGTCCATGCTGATGATGATCATCATGGCGCGCACATCATGGCGCCGAGGCCGGCAGACAGCTTGGTCAGAAGAACAAGGGGAAAAAGGAAAAAAAAAACTGGAGTAGGAATTGGTTACTTCTGTCAGAGAAACGCAAGCAACAACGAACCCTGCGCCATTGCTAGCGTGCACTCGGCTGCTTGTGGGACCCCTAGTTACTTACTTACTTACTTACTTACTGGCGGCCACTGCCCGAGCTCCCTCCCTCTCTCCCTCCCCACCACCCTTATTGCAAATTCTCTTACCACACACACACACACCTCCAATCCCCAACAACAATCCTTCTTCCATCTTTAGCTAGCTTTCTCACCCTTCTCCTCCCCCTTAAAACAACTGCAATTCACTGCAACAATTCCATCGGCATGTTGTTTAGTGTTTTCTTTTTTCTCTCTCTCCCTTTCTTTCTCTCTCTCTCTCTTACCAGACAATTCCCAAGCACCCACCGACCCTTTTTATCCCTGTCTCACCAGGGCTCTTCCTCTTCCATCCTCCTGTTGCACCTCTGCAAATGGACTGCTGCTGATGACATGATTGTTGTTTTTTCTTTCATTGGACCCCATTTGCCTCTCCATCACATAAAATTATTTTGGGAGGGTGGGGGAGGGGTTGATTGTCTCTCCTAGTAGTAGGTAGTGATTTTGCCCTTTTGGCTTGTAGTTGCAGAGCATTTGTTTGTGGGTGGGTGGCTCAGTGGCTGATAATGTTTTATCATGTAATGTGTAGGGTAACAAATCATAGGGTGACAAATCATGTAATCCAGGCTGAGCTCGATAGACTATGTGTGTGTGTATGTGTGTGTTATGTCCTTTTTGCTACAAGCAATTTATCATTAGATTTTGTTGGTTTCTAATAGTGATTGTGTGCATGTTTTTTCTTCAAATTTTTCTATTCTGTAAAATTGGCAAATTCTTTACTATATCGGTATGTAGACTGGTATGAAAGAACATACCAGTCTGGTATCACCCTGAGGCAATACCAGCCTTACTATACCAGTACCAAACAGGTATGGACCTGAGATAATACCAGCCTAATACCAGGTTTATACCTACCTACCTACCTCATACCAGCCAATAACCCTTGGGCACAATACCAGTCCAATGCCAGGACTAGACCAATATGAAAGTGTTACTATTGATCCGGACACCAGTACCTGGCTGGTACCAAAAAAAAGTACTCAATACCAGTAGTACCCAACTGGTATGTGAAAGGGGAAATCCATCACAAAGGCTTGTCAAATAGGTTCATCCAGCTAATGCACTCTGTTGTCATGGAATGTGTACTCTAATAGAGTTCAAAGGTTGGTTCCGCAATGGTAATGTTCAGGCTATTATGTGCAATGGAATTGTCAAGCTCTCTGCCCAGTATGTTGGGTAAGGTGCAAGGCAAGAAGCCCATTAGGGCAAGCCAGACGACACACCCAACATAATGTGCAGGGTGAGGCCATTCCATGACATTAAGGTCTCTGGGGTGGGTTGGTGTCACATTCAAAGTTTTATTTCATTTCCAAGAGACACATATTGGTCACAATTACAAGTGTATGATCATCAACGGAAGATTATGTCATATAATGTGATCAAGAAAATGTCATAATCTGCCCACCCCGGACTCAAATGTATTATTAGAGAGGTAACTAGAACACAGAATATTGCAATTCCTTGCCAAGCGCCAGTTCTGCACTTTGGAAGAGCATAAGCGACAACTAAAAAGTCCTTTATACCAGGGAATGTGCTTCTAAGATGCATTCTGCCACCCTAGTTCATTCTTAGAGCTTGAAAAGCTTACCAGAGTTGCCTGATTAACTTACCGACATCCTGCATCGGAAGTCCTTTGGTTGGTAGTGAAGTTTTGGCCGTAAAATTTTATTGGTCATAATACCGTAGTACCTTGGCCATTTCAACACATGTCCGTCAAATAATTAATTTAATTTTGAAATTTTCATTTCAACAAATGGAATTTTTTTTTAAATATTCATTATTATCCTTCACAAAAAAAAAATTGATTTCGAAGGAAATAATTTTTGAAAAATTCAACAATTCTGAAAATAATATAATTAGTGTCGAATTGGCCAAGGTACTAGGAGGGTATTAGAGTAAGTTGATCTTTGGGGTTGGCTAAGTATGCACATATGTACAAGTAATGTTTTGGGTAGTTCTTGACTTTTACGAAGAACCATTAATTCTGGTTCTGGAATCAGCAGTTAACTTCCAGTTAACCTGTGGTTAGCCCCTGATTCCAACCTTTTTTCCCCCAAAAATAAAAATAAAAATATTTATTTATTCACTTACTTATTTATTTATTTATTTATTTATTATTGTTATTCTTTTTTTTAAATCTGGTTCCACAATCAGGTCTCATTCTAGACCTGGTTTTTTTTTAGTTGTGGATCCAAACTTAGACCTAGTTCCATCTCCAACATTATTATTATTATAAAAAAATTATTATGTAAATTATTATTTACATTATTATTCTATTCTGCAAAGTTTCTGCACAGTTTTAAGGAGTTTTCCAATAAGCCTTGTTGTGCAGAAGAAGACTGGGTAGGCAGCTGATTACTTTGCTTCTCCTTACAACAATGTCTCAACAGATTTTGTCTGGAGAATAAATAAATAGTTAATTAATTAATTAATTAATTAATTAAATTAGATAAATATGTGCAGAAATGACAGAAAAGAAAGGAAGGAAGGCAGTACCTACTTAGCCAGTCTAGGCTACCCTTTTGGAGGGTCCAAATAATGTACATACCTGCAAACATAGCTGTAGCCCCTAGGGCAAAGAACATGGACATAACATGGAAGGAGGAGGGGTGGCATTGATTTGATTTCTCTCCCAAATTTCTCAAACCTGTTTTTTGAAAGGTATATATATATCATCCTTCCTCTTGAAGGCTTTGGAGTCTAATTATCATTTGTTCAAGCTCTTAGCATTTGCTTACACTAACAACAAGGGGGTGTGTCACACTATGGGCTTGCCATTTTGCATTTAAAAAGTTATCTTAATACAAAAAGAAGAATTAAGGAAATTCAAATATGATTTCACCATGAAAAAATATAATCTTCAAAACAACCCTCTTAAATAAATAAAAAACTGCAATCCTTCAAGATATTATTATAACTCTATTATAACTAATCTCAAGTTTCAAATACAAGCCAAAATATCATCTTTTAAAAATCCTCGAATCAGAATAGACCTACTACCTAGGGGCCAAAATCCCTTGAGCTACTATATAACTTACAATGGTGCATTCACACTTGATGTTAACGTCACTGTTAAATGAAAAATCTAGATGGCATCCTAGGTGGCACCCAATGTTCAATGGACAATAGCTTAATGTTAAGTGAATGTTAGCTTAATGTAAAATTTTCATGGTAACTAGGTTTTTTTAAGTCCTAAATAACTAGTATGGTGTTAAAGTGACTTGACACTAGAGTCTCTCTAACATCAAGTGTGAACGCCACATAAAATAATCCTTCACAATTGAATGCAGTTAATAGCACATATTACACACTAATGTCAAACTACAATAAACATAACAAACACATAATTTTCATTTATAAATGGGATGAAAACCAAAATAATAATAATAAATTACCTCACAAATGTGTCTGAATCATGGCTCCATCAAATAGGGCTTATTCAGCATGAATACATGTTATAATCGATGTAAAGTCTGGAACCATTTAATATTCAACCAATGGGGACTTTACAATTTAGGCAAGATTTTGTGTCACAATTTGAAACTTTTTTTTAATGGATTTATTGCTTATAATGAAAATTTTGGAATGTGTTTTGGAATTTAAGACATAAAAGTTTTGAAGTTTATAACACTTGAAGTCAGAAAATCAAGTTAAGAAAATATCATATTAATTTTGTATAAACATTTCATCATAAATCATCACATTGTTTATCTAAATACCCAGATTGATGTTTTTCGAGATTAATCTTTAATCTCGTAATAGTACAAGGGCAGCTTCAACATTAATCTGTCAAATACTTAATTAAATTTGAAAATTACATGTCAAAAAAGAGTATTCTAAACATTCCTTTCCAATTAGGCATCAAGTTTTCATTAGCAATCATTCATTAGATGGTTTAGCCAAATCTTGCTACGAAAAATATGAAAGTTTTTAAAAGACATTTTCTGCATTTCCAGCTACCTACTGGAACTTAATCTAGAATTTGGAAATTCTTTTTCTATATTTTGGAGATTTTTTTAAAAATCAAGAATTTTCATTTATTCTTGTTTTTTAACTCCAAAAACAAACTAAATTTCAAATTCCACTAAGTGTGCAAAAGTGTTGTAAATGATGGGGTTTTATATGTAGGTAAAGTATGTATGTACTCAATTATTACACTTTACCTTTTCATGGGTAATGTATACCCTCCATACATCATGAAATAAATAAGCTTTTTTTTCTTGGGTGTCAAATGCCCTTTTTCAGTAAAATTTCACCACTTTGAGAAACTAAAAATTTGAGAAAATAAATATAAAATCTCACCTGGTTTGACCTTGTTAAAAAAAAAAAAAAAAATTATATCAAATAGTGAGAAACTTGGAAAAAACACATATTCTCTCAATTTAAAATGTGTTTTTTAACCAAAAACGAGGCATTTTTGCGAAATCAAAAAATTAGGAAAAAAAACTAACCCAGAAAAAGGGTTGGTTTGACCTTTTTTCATGGTATTTAGTTGATTTCCAATGACAAAGATTACTTAAAACTCAATATCTCCTGCATTTGAGGTCTAAAAAATATGAAAATCCCCCCTCCCTCCCCAATAACTCCTACTCATTGAGCACTTTCCTTTTCAACAATATCAAAAGCATCCCTTAATTCCCCTAAAAACATTAGTTTAATTTTATTGGATTTTTATTTTTTTAAATCTTCAATATTCTATAACTCTTACATCATAAGTCGAAACATTATGAAACCACCTCAATGCACCTCTACTCATCAAGGGCTTTCCAATAGTACCAAGTGTCCAACCAAGTGTGCCAATGTGGTTTGGGAGATCTGAAACCAAACTAACTAACTAACTACTTTGCTTTAAGAGATTGTGAGAATTGGAAAGAAAAAAAAAAATTGTCAAATGTGTTTTTCCAGCAAAAAGTTACAAAATATTTATATGTTAAAAAATTTAATTCAAAATTTAAAAATAAAAATACGGGCCTGGTGTGACCATGTTTTGTTTCCAACTTTGTTAATGTGTAAAATCCTAGTTTCATGTGAAATTAGTGGGGTGCAGAGGAATCTGGCAAAGCATGACTCTGAAATAATAAGAGTGGTGTGCTGCATGGAGGAGGAGTATCTCATGCAATAGCATGGCTGGACACAATAATAAGTTTTCCATAAGAGAGAGAGAGAGAGCATCTAGAGTTGTGAGTTGTAGGGAGCCTTCCAATGGCAAGAGTGAACCAGCACCCACCAGCATCCATTCATCATGGATGACTTAGTTATGGATGAACCTCAAACTGAGTTAGTATCTGGTTTCACCTTGGTAACCACTTGAGTAAGAAATATGTATATCTCATATATATATATATATATATAAAAGAAAATAGGAGATTACTAGGTAATTTGATGGTTTATATATCAATGTTACAACATTGATATATGTATTTTTTAATATCAAATTGGTATGAATATGAATTTAGGTCTCACCTAGTAGGGTGTAAATAAGGTTGAATATTTTTTTAATGGGTTGAATATGAATATGAAATTAGTTTCTGTTTTTGCTTGCCCTAATAAATAGCTCGTCTAAAATCTACATAAACTTTCATACCAATGGAATATGTTGTCTCATACCATTACTCACACCATTACCATATACCCAAGTTGGCTCATGTATATCAATACAAAACTGATTTATACATAGGGTAAGGGTTGTCTTCATTACTTACCTACTAACAATCCACAACCAGGTTGGTAGTAAAAACAACCACAATGGTTAATAAGCAACATAATAAGCAACAACCAAGCTAACCACAATGGTTAGCTCGGGAACCAGAACAGAACAGAAAACCGCTTCCGGGACATTTACCATCCATGATGATTCATGGTGCAATGGTGGGTTCATTCTAGCCTTCTAGAGATGGGCTCCTCTCCCCTCCCTTCCCCTCCCTTCCCCTCCCCTTTTGCTTTAGACACAATGAGGCTGGCAAGCAGCCTTTGAGGTTGGAAAGGTAAGGTTGTACCCCCATTGAAGCCCCCCCTTACTTGTGAGGTGCAGAGCTTATTCCCAGACAATTTTTATGTTTTTTGGCCCCTTTACATATGGCAAACAAGCAAAGCAAACATCCAGTTGGTTCAATAATTGAGCTTGGGAATTATTTCCGAATTATTGAACAAGGTAGGTAGGTAAGTATATAGGTAGGTTGATTGCTATAGTAGAAGGAAAATTACAATATTACTAACCTTTTTGTTCCAGTAGGCAAAGATATTATGTTTAGATTCATTATAGAGTATATAGTAGCTTAATGGATTTTGTTTTGGCCCCTAGGTAATAATAATAGGTCTATTTTTATATTTTGTAAGATGATATTATTTTGGCTTGTGTTGAAACTTGAGATTAATTATAGAGTTATAAATATTTTGAAATATTTTGGTTTCTTTTAGAGGTTTTTTTTTTAAGATTATATATTTTTGCAAGGTGAAATATTTGAGTTTCCTAAATTCTTGGTTTGCCTTCAAGATCCTTTTTAATGTAAATGGCAAGGTCATAGTGTGACATACCCCTTGTTTGTATTATGCTTGGTCAAGCAAAAGCCCAAACTCCTAGATTGCCTTCCCCCAAAAAAAGGCTAAGAAAAAATAACCAAGCTATACCATCTCTCTCTCTCTCTCTCTAAAGGTTTGTTGGCCTTGCCTACCAAGGCAAGAATATTGTGTTTAGAGTAATTGTAGAGTACAATAGCTTAAGGGATTTTGGCCCCTAGATAATAAGTATATTTTCATATGAGGATTTGTGGAAGATGATATTTTGGCTTGTGTTGAAACTTGAGATTAGTTATGGAGTTACAATATCTTGAAGGATTTGGGTTTCTTTTGGAGGATTTTGTGACGGTCATATTTATGCATGGTGAATTATTTGAGTTTCCATAATCCTTCTTTTTGTCTTAAAACACTTTTTCATGTAAATGGCTAGGCCATAGTGTGACACACCCCTTGTTATTAGACTTTGAGAGAGCAAAAAAATATGATCACATATTATTAGCAAATGAGAGTTTTTGATTGGTTATGTACTAAAGAAGGGACCCCCCCCCTATGTCCTGGTCCACCTAAGGAATGGGTAGAGCCCAATAGGGCCTGACACCATTCCATCAGGTGGAAATGGGTTCCTACTATGGTAATGTTCGAGAGTGTACCTAACCAGTGTTCCCCATCATTGATTAATATTGAACCCAAAGTGGAACCAGCAAATCACCAGCCATCCCAGTTAGGAAAAAAGGCCATGTTTCATCCATTACAATGTACAATATGCGGTGTTTATTATGACATATACTCCGTTAAAATCATAATTTGACATTGAGTTATGGCATATAATTATTAGTAGGTTTTGGGTCATGACTCATGACTCACCATTTTTGATGATTTGGTTGATTTCATCTAAGCTTGTAAATCCCATGGTTGATTTCATCTAAGCTTGTAAATCCCATGTTTGCCCAAGCTTGAACTCGTTTCTTTAGACCCCAAGCATCAAATGCTGACTACATTTTTTGGCATGTTCCTTTCACAATAATTGCATGTCCTCATGAGTAAGAATAATAAATGTTTTTTTTTTATCACCTTCAAAGGATGTTCTAAGTTCTAAGATCTGTTGTTCAATTCTTGTTTTTGGTCTAAGTTATAAGCTTTGTAAATGGATGAAAGAACTATGAGAAGATAAGCCTCTCGTTGACAAGTTGAATTTGGTCACCGTTTGATGAATTGGATGACTTTATCTCGCTTCTAAATCATATGTTTGCCAAGCTTGTTGGTCTCTAGATGGACATCCAACCATTAGATGCCCACTCAATTGATAAGAACTCATCAAATGTCAACTTCCAAAACACTTAAGAAAAGAAGCAAGCTCAATGTTCCTACATGTATTGTTCAATGCTTGTTTTCAATAAGTGGTGAAAGAAAATGAAGGTCCTATCAAAAGACAAAATATTTTTTCCTTGATCAAGTGATTTTGACCATCACTTGACAGTTTGGATGATTTTATGTTTAGCTTATACAATCATATGTTTGCACAACACCCAAGCATCAAAATGCCCACTGAATTTAGCCATGTTACTTCCATGACACTTAAGTGCTTGATAATACATGTGTTGTTTACTTCTTGATTTTGCCCACCAAGTTTGTTAGATTCTCAACTTGATCACACATTGCAATCCAAGTGGGGTCTGGATTTGAACCAAGATATGTATGATGTGACGACACAGGGCCCTTAAACCCTAAAAGCTTAAACCCCAATTATTGGGATGTGTATTATGTGACAAGGGCTAGACCCTAAAGCTCAATGATGTGTGTGTATTTAGGGGTCATATTATGTGATGTGGGGACCCTTAAACCCTATTATACATGTGTATTTGGGGTGTGTAGTATGCAATGTAGGACCCTTAAACCCTGAACCCTCCATTCCAATTATGAGATACAACATGGGGACCCTACACCCCAATTATGGTAAATGTATTATGTGCCATGAGGACCCTTAAACCCTAAACTTTTAAACTGCAATTATGTGTGTGCATTTGTAGTTCCGTGCATAATTCCTTCTGCATAAAACCCTCAAACCCCAATTACAAAAATTGTATTATACAACATGGGCACCCTTAAACCCTAAACCCCAATTATGAAATGTGCATTATGTGACATAAGGATCCTTAAACCTTTAAACCCCAATTATGAAATGTGTATTATGCATGGGTGTTTGGGTGTTTGGGTTCCAAACCATAAACCCTAAACCCCAAATAATGAGTTGTGTAACTTTTATGTGACATGAGATCCTTAACCTTAATTAATGGGTGTTATTTGGGTTCCAATGCATAGACCCTAAACCCTAAACCCCAATTAATGAGTATTTGGGGGTGCCATGCATAGTTCCTTTCTGCATGAACCCTAAACCCCAATTATGCATAAGTATTTGGGGTCCTATGCATAATTCCTTTTTGCATAAACCCTAAACCGTAAACCCCAATCATACTTCTGTGTTCACTGTTAGGGATCCCACCCAGAATTCATTTCTGCATTGGGGACAGGAAGAAGAAGCTGCCATTGGGCTGTTGTTGCTGGCGATGATGATGATGGTGATGGTGCTCTCGTCTTTTGTCGCACTGCTGCTTGTAGCTAGCTATCATAATAATTTTGGCTTTCTCTTACACCATTACCATGTTGATTACCTGGCTCCTGTTGAAACGTTTTCTTCTCTTTTGTCTTTTGTGATTACCAATACCAAATCAGGGACTGCTGGAACCTCAAGTCTCTGATGTGAAAACCTGGCTGGTGGACATGCATTTGGATTCAATCGAACAGAGGCATGTGTGTTTTTGTACATGTGCTTTGATGCTTCCCACTTATGGGTGCTCTTCACCTGATTAACAAATTACGTTTCTTCTACGAAAATGCAACTCAATCAGGAAGTTTCTTAAAAGGCATTGTCATTTGCGCCGATCTTCCACCAATTTTAGAAAAGCATTCCCAGTTACGCCGGCGAGAGAGAGAGAGAGAGAGAGAGAGAGGTTCTGAAAGGAAGAGAGAGAGACATAACCTCCCCAGTCTTTATTTGTCAAAGAGCAAAAACTTCCACCAAATAGGAGAATTGCAACAACAACAAATTTATTATATGCATACTCTTGAAATAAGCTGACAAGGAGCAAAAAGCTTCCACCGAATGAGGGAGGAGGAGAATTGCACCAAACCAACCACAACAACAAATTCTATTTTTGCTCTTGAAATAAGCTGACAAACATACCAAATCAAGCTCCATAAAAGGTGCCGAACAAACCAAGCTTGATTACCATATCAAGCTCCATAAAAACGGGCTCGCGTGGGTTGGTACCAAATCATGTGCAAATCACAGATTTATTCGTAAATCTCTCTCCCCGAAAACACAGCGGCTGATGGGAAACAAGAACAACCTCATTCAGTCCTACACGCACGCAAGCAACCGAGCAAGCAGCGGCGAAGAAGAGCTTGCTTGTTTTCCCACAACTGGAACTCTGCAGCAGAAGACGCCAAACCCTAAAGTAGATCTCTACGTATTTGTACGTATATACGTATGTAGAGGGGATACGCGCACGTCGTCTTACCCGTGGGCAAATAATGCGCTCAACTGCGCGCCGCGTAGTTTAGTCTTGAGCTTGGCAATGGTCTCCTTTCTTCCCCTTCTTCCCTTTCTTTCCCGTATCTCTTTTTCTTTTTCTCTTTCTCTTTTCTCCTTTTTTATGAATTTCTTAGAAATTTGTTTTTTTAACCCAAGCCATTCTTTTTCTTTCCAATTTTTTCATTATGAAAAAGTGACGAACTTTGGTTGCAAAAATACATTGTAATTTGTATACTCAAAACTGAATTTTCTTTTCCAATTTTCCTCACAAATTCTTTATAGAGAAAATAACCAAAAAAAATAGCCACCAAAAAGATCACATCACTATGGTGAGAAACGCTAGTTAGATTGGTTTGTAACACTAAACAACATTCTAAGGTAATTTCAAAATCAATAGTTTTGGCCTAAACCCTAATTTTCAAGCTTATTATGCCCTCATGCTATGACCCTCAAATTAGGGGAGGCCCTTGGGGACAAGGCCTTCCCCTATACTTTATAGCCCTAATTAAAATTTCTAGTTGTTGAAGGAAGCCAGCTGAACCTCAAAAGGGCATGTTGACAAGATGACACAATTTGGGATATAATTTTGTTCATTAGATACTCACATATTTCTTGATTAAAATGATGATGATTTTTTGTGATTTGGATGATTAAAACATGTTCATAAGTATCCTAAATGATGGCTCAAGAATCGTATCTTATTGCATAATTTTATCAAACATGAATCAACAAGGCAAATGCACATTACAATAGATTAATTTTTGGACTTTTTGAAAAATTCTATAAGGTGTTTGTCATTCTAATGGCCATATTATATTTGATAGGTAAGTTTTTTTTTTTTTTCCTATAGGGACTTAATTTAAAGATACCAACTTCATGAACATGCATCTATTTCATTTATTAAATTTCCATAATAAAATAAAACACAAGAGATATAGACTTTCAAAGTTGAACATTATGGACTATAATCTTGACAACTTTTTTCTATATGGACTTTGAAATGGTCCAATAATTTATGATGTGTTGGTTATGGACTTGATTTTGGTTCAATAACATCTTTAAAAGACTAAGTTTAAAATTTCTTGCATGATAACATTTGTAAGAGTTTAGTTATGGACTTTTAAACAAGTTAAAAAATAGGGTTGATTCAAAAGTACATAAAATATTAGGTCAATTATTCTTGTACACATGTGTTAAGAAAAGAGACCTTTAAATGGCCTTTAGATTAAATGAAAATATGCCCAAAGTACCAATGGAAAACTTTTGTAATTCATTTTAACTCACAAAAAACCCTCATTTTGGATTTTTTAAATGGTAATTAAAATTTAAAAATTGGTCCATCCATATTTGCACCCGCCCAACAAGACTAACAATATTTGTTCAAATTGTTCCATATTTTAATCACAAATAGCATAGAGTATGTTCAATGTGATGGCATAATTTCTTAGTAGGATAAATCACCAAATTTTAAGGAATTGATGCTAGAATCTTCAATTTTTTTCATAAAAAATGTTGTGTTAATAAAGATAATCAAATTCATTTTGTTAATTAAAAAATACATTTTAAAGGTTTAGAAAGAGGTATAAGAGATGCAAGTGCAAAAAAATGATATTATTTAGATTTTTTAATAGGGTTTTGGCATCCAAATGAAAGTATGTCATTTTGAAAATGTCATGTAATAATGCATTCCTTTTTGGTTTATACTTGAACATGACATTAAAAATTTGTTTAATTGATTTGAATCATTCATTATAACACTTATTGTTTGAGAACATAAACATACATATCCTCTTTTCATTGTTTAACATTTCAAAACATTGATTTTGCTTTAAAACTTATGACACGTGTATAAAAAGGTGTCATAGTTTTGTTGTAGTGCCCCAATGGTGAATGCACCCAGGTGTCTTCTCCTTCCTAAATATTTTCATTTTTTATTTCTAAATAAGCATCCCCATTTTAAATTTTATAACATCTACAAAAACCTCCTTCAAGCCTGTCTTTTCATCCAAGGTCTTAGGATTTAATGGCCAAATTCATCTAGCCTTAAATCATGATATTATTATTATTATTATTACAAAGCTTGTTCCAATATCATGTTTACTTGGCTACCTAGCATCATTTTATTGGGCTCAAGGTAATTATTTTTAACCATGGTTTTTTTTTTTTCTTCTTTTTAAAAAAAATTTAAATGTAATCTTGAATGCTTTGGAAAAAAATTAAAAGTTGAAGGGCACATGATGTTGTGTGTAAAGGGGAAAATGACCATCTTGAATTCAAAATTGTATGTTTATTCTATTACCTCTAACATCATGTCTAAACCATGCCCATTTAGAATTAAAAGGTGATGATTAGTTTAAGAGATGCCACAAAAGACTAACCTTTTAAAGGGAAATGAGAAATTCCTTGAATAAAAAAGATGGCATCCATACATTTTTCTATGTTGTCATGCAAGTTCCTTGCTTGAACAACCTTATTTAGTCCTTTTGCATGGATTCGCCCTTGAAAATGTAGAAATCAATTATTAATTTGTTAGTTGTAATATCTATGTAGTTGACAACGAACCATTCCTTAGACTTGGGGATGCTACTATAGACTCATATGATTTGCATGTGGCTAGAACCCTTACACCAAATCGCCAGCCAACTTGAATGTAGGTTCCACATAATTCCATATGTGTTCCATGATGAATGTGTGTTGTGTGTAAAAGCCAACTTACATGTTGGTGTAGAATGATGCACAACGTGTGGTCAAACTCTTTGCCTTCCAAACTTGAAAATGCGAACTACCATGATCTAAAGATTCAATTTTTTTTTTTTCCTTTTGAACTAGTAGGTCCACCAATTGTTTCTAGGGACCCCATATCATAATGACATTGATTTAAATTATCATAAATTTGGTTTGTGCTAATTCAACCATTTTCATTTAAATTATTGCAAAGTAATGGACAACCCCACTTTTGCATAATTGAAACCCATTCTATTTCTATTCTACATTCACCTTATGTTGGCACACTTGTTGGTCCCATTTTTTTTAACTTAGTATTCCCATTCAAATAGCTTTGAAAGAAACATTAAAAGTATGTTCCACAATCATTTAGTCTTTTTTAAAGAGGTATGTTTTCTTTCTATAGTGTCCATGGCTTCCTTTAGATTCTAGTTTATTCATTTTCCATGTACCATAATAGCAACAAAATTTGTTTACAGTTGATGTGTGCGATAGATCTAGGTGAGGTGTTTTTCTTTAGATGTTTGTAACTCACTATGCCACTTTGTTGCTTATTATGCACAATTGGATTCATGAATAACTATGACATCTTGGTCCTAATTTATAACAATTTGGAAGCATGTGTTTAGGTCCCACAAGAAGTAACCTTTTTTTCCTTCTTGTACAAATCTCATGAAATCAAAAACCAAATTAATTCAAGGTAATGAGTTACTATATGTGCTTTTAGTCGATTTATGTAAGATATCAAATTTAAAAACTCAAAAAATACTCTCACACTAAGTCTACATTTATGTTTATTATGTAAGCAATGGGGGTGAACTTCAAAGTGTGATGAAATGAAAGCTAAGTTGAAATTTGTGAAATCTTGGTCTCTTTGGTGGTGGAAATGATGGTTAGATTACATTCTAATGGAACTAATAGTAATATAAAAACTTGAAGAACTTATTTGAATATCAAGTTTGTTTACTATAATAACTTCAATCAATTTGATTTTACTTTTTAATATCGAATTGTTCCTTTTTTGCTCTCAATACACTTGCACTAGGCATTAATACTATTCTTACTTATATTTATATCTACTTGTATTTTGATTTCAACACACTTGCACTAGGAGTTTGTTCTCTTCTTACTTTTAAAATTTCTATCTACTGGTATTTTAATCTCCACACATTTGCATTAAGGACTAGCAATTCTAGTAAATTTTGCAATTCATTTATCACCTTTGTTGGTAAAAAGCTCATGATTTGATGCAATTGAAAGGAAGAAAGGTGAGTGGGACATGAACAAATAAATTTATCTTGGTGATCTTGAACTTGTGACTATATTTGCCAACTTTGGTGACAAAAAGAAAAATAAAAGTGAGTTTCAATTTGCTCATGCTTAGATTCTTTATTGGAATAATACTTGGCTCCTTTATAGGATTAGGAAATCTAGAATTTCGTTATGACTAATGGGATATTGTGATTTAGGTGAGAAATTAAATATGCAAGGATTTGCCTTTTTGTGGTGCTTTTGTTGTCTTCTTTTCACCATCAATAGGTATTGACCCTTGTTTGATAATCTTAATTGTGTTATGTGAAATAAAATTCCCATCCCCAAACAAATGAGTGTAACACATTATTTTCATTTTTTTTTAAATTACAAATTCCACCCACCACCAAATAAAGGTAGCTCGACATCTATGGTCACTTTTTATTTCATTTTTGACAACCCATGCCATCACCAAATAGTGGGGGAACATATGGGTTCATTTTTTAATATTTTTCTTAGAAACACCACCCATCACCAAATAGAAATAGGGAAACCTCTTGTCATAATTTGTGTTCACTTTTATCTTTAACTTTGACAAACCTCGTTTATGGCTAAACATGTGATGGAAATGCCAAACAATTGATCAATATTTTTTACTATGATGAATCATTACCTGACCATATTTACCAAACATAAAAGGCAAATGAATGGACAAAATATATTGGTCCAAATTCTTTAAGGTGTGCCAAAATCTTTGTCACAATGTCTCCTTTTTTTGTCTTTTTTACCTAGTATTTTTACCATGTAAAAACACATTTATGGATGATTATGATGGAATCTATAATTATAATGGTTTAAAATATAGCCCTTTTGAAAATTTTGACAACTTTAGACTCATTATTACTTATGGGGATAAAAATATAGGGTAAAAAAAGATTGCAATAAAGACTAAACCTTTTTTGTCCAATGTGGTACACCTTAAAGGATTTTCACCCAGGATAGGACAATATTGAAGCCCATTTATGAACACAAGAACACCATCTTTAAACGGAAGGTTTTAAAACCCCGACCACAAGTTTGAAAATTAATCTTTTGGCTTAAGGCATCATTGAACTATTACCAATTGAATGGTGTTTCTTAATAAGCCACCTTATTAACTATTTAAGTGATTTGTTCACCTATGGGTGTTTAGTGATGGGTGGTTCAACCCTATTAGTTTCCTCTTTTGATATTTGTAATGCCATCAACACCATTGAAACTATTTTTCTCTTTTACACATTCGTAATGAAATGTTAGAAAAATGAAAAGTTGGCACAAATTTGTAACATCGTATCATTGAGCCCAAATTCCCCAAACTTTAAGGCAACCTTTGAGTTGACAAGTTTTAGAAGATGGATGATAGTGAAGTATGACATGTGATTATCAATTTGTGATGTTCATGGGCGAACCCATCCTTGGGTGGTACCACTAGGAACCACCCCAAGGAATGGTTAATGAATTAAAAACAACCAAATCATTTTTCTAAGCCCTTTTTGTTAAATAATTTTTTCACAATTATATATTATTATTATTTCATTTTTATCAATTTCATGTTTTAATATATGACTTATAACTTAATCCTAATTTAACTGGCCCTTTGGAAAATTGATAGTTTCAACTTTGGAAATTCATAAGTAAATAATAATTGATCAATTAATTGCCAAATAAAAACCTAAAAATACAATGACTTCCAAATTACCTTAGGAAAAACAAATTCATAAATCATGTTCCAAATTTGTGTTCTTGACCAAAAAATTCAAGTAAAAAAACAGATGCTACATTCCTAAAACGTTTTTTAATGCAACGATTAAAAACATCAAAATACACAATATTGTTGATATTATTGAGATTTCAAAATTATGGAACCTAATAAATGTATTCAAAATTTTTTTTAATGAGAATGTTCATTTAAGTGTCTTTTTTATATATTTCAAAATTCGATGGGTCCATGAAAATAAAGGTATGATGTTTCTAGTGGTACCACCCAAGGACAAAATTGCCCTCATTTTGTTTCTTGGATTTAGATTTTTGTTATTTGTGATGAGTTGTATTTTCAAGTTGGAAGGCCATACAATAATTTTTGTGCTAGAACTATAAGATTCATATCATTTGAGCATTGTTAGGTTTTGTGGTCAACCTTTAATGCATTAGACTTCATGTATAATGAAACACATCATGAAGTGTGATCAAGTGCATTATTGTTTCTTGAAAAATGAAACTCAAATTAAGGCTTGCACCTCAAAATTTCAACACAAAATACCCATGTAACATGATTAGAAGATTTTCATTGTGTCATTTACCAACATGGTGCAAGTACTAGGTAAGATAACACATCCCTCCTCTCACAAAGCTTTGTTCGCTTTTTAGTTGTCAAGTTTTTAAATTTGCATAAATAACACATGTGATTAACATACAATTAGATGTTGCAATACCACAACATGCCCCACCACTTCATTGCACGCATTGATTATTTGTGTGAATATTGGTACAATTTGGTGATTTAAAAAAAAAAACTAAATTGATTACATCATGTAACATGCAATAAAAATATAACAAGAATGAAATTTAGAGACGAGGCACATGAATGATTACATTGATTATTGGTTATTGACAACGTGAAAACAACATGACATCAAGCCATTTCACAATAGGTTGTTCTAATAGGTCAATGTTGTTAACCTACAAATGAAAGGGAATAAAATGCATGAATATTGCTCATTGAAAAGTTTATATTTTCAATATTGTGCTTGTAGTCTTTAGCACATCATGAAATGATATGTTATTTTAGAAGACTATGAAATTCAAAGGTTGTGAAAAGAGAAACACATCTTGTTTTAATGTAAGCTTTTCAACTTGTATTCATTATTGTATGGGAGGTTTTTGGATGAAAGATGTAGAAGCCCTTCCACACTAGTGTGATGTACTAGGAAGGTTGGTGTAGTAAATAATAAAATATGGACCTTATTACACTTTCTTCCACCTTCTAATGCCTATGACTTTTGCAATAATATGTGGCAATAGGGGTTGACATTTTTCCTTGCATGATATTTTGAAGCATAATTAAAGACATTTATTAACAATTCTATGGCAAAGATAATTGGAATGGTGAATAATATTTTGTTAATGTCATTTCACAATGGTATCATTATGTGTATTTGACACCATGAAACTTTGTGGATAAATGCAAATATCTTCATATTTTGGTTTTGCAAGTTTGAATCACAATAGGTGTAACAATAATGTTATTTAAATTAAAGATTGACTTGGAAATGTGCACCTTTGATGTAGACCAAATGATGCATAACAAGTCATCATCTCTAGAATGATGCATTTAAGGTTTTGAAAAAAAAGTTTTTGGATGCAAGATAGTTGAAGATACAAGTTTGATCAAATTTGCATATTTATTTATTTATATTGTGAATAGTTTTAAAAGAAGGAAAGGCATGCTTTGTGTGGAGGTGGAAGAGGCGGG
>Ga0209208_10001500_pt1 | contig 33067 bp, 24 predicted proteins | sample S1TSphfallax_3_FD_187694 | JGI IMG/M metagenome (GOLD analysis project Ga0209208, IMG submission 187694) | Host-associated microbial communities from peat moss isolated from Minnesota, USA - S1T2_Fd - Sphagnum fallax MG (SPAdes) (version 2) | ecosystem: Host-associated > Plants > Peat moss >...
GAACAAAATAAAATATATATTTAATTCAAAGGAAAATTTTCCACCTAGTCAAAGGGTAGCAAAAATTACTCCCAAATAAATAGAATCAAAATTTCAAAAAAACAACAAGTATCCAAAATTTTGTGAACACAAACCAAAAAAAGCACACACGCATGCGCCCACATACACACACACACACAAACAAACCACCTCAAGAAACTAAATGGGGGAGGGATTCATTCCTTTGCCCCTCTACTCATGTCCACCTTTCTGGTAGTACTTACAGAGTTTCACTGCAAAAAAAGTGTAGCATCAATTTAGGGTTAAATGGAGGGCCATTTACATTAAAATGGGATTTTAGGGTAGGCTAGATACATGGTCACCAATAACCGCCCTAAGAATCTTTTTTATTTTTTTTAATGTATGATTGGGCTCATCTAGGAATAGTATAAGGTCCTTAAAGCGAGGGCTAGAATCCAAGATGCCTACCCACTCATTGAAACCTAGTCTATTAACCTGGAGATAGTACGTACCTTGCAAAAGGTAGCCTAGAAATTCGGATCTATGGATAGGAAGCTATGATTAGGCTAGACTGGGGCTGAGTGGATACTAGTGGGTAGGCTAGGCTAGGCTAGGCTAAACTAGACTAGACTAGACTAGAGTTAAGCTAGAGTAGCTGCTGTGTGGCCGTCCTTTGCACCATCTTCTTCTCCCACTTGATCTCTCTCGCTGCCAAAATCTCTCCCCCAAAGATCCAAAGTCGCGGCTGTTGGTGCTGATGATCATGAAGTTGTTGTTGTCGTAAATTTTCTTTGCTCTGCATTTCTTTTTCTCTGTTCTGTTGTTGTGTCTTCTCTTGTTTTCGCAAGATTGAATCTTTGGTGTGGTGGTGGTGGAGGATAAGATTGGTGAGCAGTGACGTAGTTGTGGAAAAGGAAAAAAACGGGGGGGAGAAGCACTTTCTCTCCTTTCTTTTCTTTTTTGGCTGGTGAGGAAGCGCAAGAAACTTGCTTGTTCTGTCTTGGGCTGTGCTAGTTTTTTTTGAAACCCACTTGTTGTTCTTCTTCTTCTTTTTCTGTTCGGATCTGTGTTCTGGTTCAAAGGTTTTGAGTAGATTTGTGGTGGTGACGGATATGTTCTCTTACATGTCATTTTTCGAGTTTTTTTCAGGGATGTTGTTGTGGTGTTTTTGAACATGCTGTAGACTCGCTGCAGTCCTTAATGATCTTGGTCCATGATGATGTCGAGCGAAACTTGGTTGCGATGAAGGTGGAGGCGGTTTGAATGATCCGGGCGTTTTTCTTTTTTTTACTTTTTTTCTGGCCTTCATGCGAGGAGGGATCTCACGTGTGGGCGAAGCGGAAGTATATTGCAGTATAGAGCTTGTCGGTTAGCCATCTGAGTTCCTCGAGCTACGTCCATTGGCGAAAAACCTACGTGGAAGAAGGGAAGCCCGGAGGATCTATAAAGAAGTTTTGAGGATTTGTGCAGCAGCAGCAGCAGCGGTGCAAGAACTAGTCATCGTCGAAGAAGAAGCTTGTTCAATTCTGAATGAAGTTGGGATTTTGATCAGCCAGCGGTTTGTGTCAAGAATCTCAATGCTGTAATGCTCTACTTCTCCTTCCTGCTGCAGGAGGATCATCCCGAGTCCTCCTGGACCCTCTAAAACAGAGCTGCTGCTCACTGAGTGTTCATTCTTTCTCTTGGGCTGTTGGGTCGCTGTGTGGTACGGGTGCATGCAAGGCAGTAGTATCAAGAAAGCGACCAACTCCCCAGTCTAGCACATCCGGTAAGTAACAAGATTTTCTTAAGGGATTCCGAAGGGAGTCCAAATCACTCATTCAAGTTTGAGCCTTTTCAGAGACCTGTCATGGTGAGGTTGAGAGCTCATGATTGAGCACAAGGAAAATTGCCCAAGTTGAGCCAAGCCTTGGAATAAATATCCTACAGATGAGGAATTTGGTGAGCTTCTGAAAACAGAGCTTCTTTTTTCTCTTTCATTAAAATTCAGGATTACACTTCAAGGGTTGGTGGCAAAAGTCTGAAGCTTTTTTATATCTCCCTCCAGTGAGAGACAGAAAGAGAATGTGACTTGTGGATATATCTGGGAGAACAGCTTCAGATTAGGATAGTGAAGAGCACTGTAGTAGGAAGCAAAGAACAGGGACAACTCAAGAGGAAAGTATATAATGCCCAACTATGTAGACTGCATGAATCCAGGAGCTTGAAGGTTCTGGAACAGCACAGGCACTGGTCAAAAGAGGGCACTGCAGCAAGACAGAAGAAAAAACGTTCAGTCAAGGTGTGCATGACCTCCTCCTCCTCCTCCTCCTCCTACTCCTCAAGCTCCTCACATGGAAATCTGGCTTACCTTAGTGTTAAATTTTGCTTTCTGGGTCTTTGGAAAACATTTCCAATTCTACAGTAATTAATTTCTTCAGCTGGTACATGTTGTTCTTCGACTAGAATTGTTGTCACATGGATTTTATTTCTTTTTTCACATGGATGCGGTGCAATAGTTTTTCTTCAGATAACATGATTTATTAGTGTTTTGTGGAGTGATTTTTCTTTCCTTTTGCCTTTCCCCTGGAAGCCAAATGAATTTTCCTAACCACCAGGAGTGAACTTTTCTTCACAATTGACGTTGTCAAAAAACCTGGCAATGATTTTGGCAGTGATCTGTAGTGCCAATTTTGGTTCTAATGCTTGGCCTAAGCCGCATGCACATGCATCATGATTTTTAAGCTTCTCAGCTTATGAGTCTTAAATCTTCCAAATTTGTTCTCTTTTTTTTTGCAGAGTATGAGTTTTTGTGTTCCAGAATGGGGTACCCGCAGTGGTGGAATGCTCGATGCTGTGACACCAGCAAATGATTATCCACAACTAGCTCCCAAAGGGAGAGGTGACTCCATCCGCCACCAAAAAGCTCACCTCCCTGATTTGGCCTCTGTGTAAGTCATACTACAATTTTTATTCACCAAGCCTTCTTGTGTTAAAAATTTTGGTTGTAATACATACATGTGTGCTCTTCTTGGGAAGCAGCAGTCCAAAGTTTTGTGGTTAGTGCTCATGGTTCCTGTCATCACTCTCAAGAAGTGCCTGCCATGTGAGATGCTATGTGTCAGAGGGAATTGTAGAGGTCAACTATCCATCCAAATTGTTATGACTTCTGGGGGGGTTAATAGCATCAGGGCAAATTTCAAATGAACATTTTTACCCAGTTATTGCTGGTGGAAAGGTTTCTCAGTGTCTCTGAAGAAGGTGGTAGTACCAAGGGTGGAACCAGAATGCTCGTGAAGTCATGCTTGCTGGCAGATCTTAATGGCCTACTTGTCTCTGTTTTTTCAATCTTGTTTGCCAACTTTTGAAACAATAGATGAACTGGTGTCCTCTTTGATGTCCACGTTTTTCTGTCTTATGGTGCAGGCCAGACCAAGACAGTCTGGAGTTGGCTTGGATGGAAAATGGAGATGCAGAAAATGGGCATTTTGATATGCAATGTCCAACTAGTGAAGGCTGTAATTCAGAGTTGCAGGTGAATTACTCAGCTAACTGGGGCATTGGACATGGGATGGAGGATACTGGGTTGCCATCAAAGTTGCCAGGGATGCTGGTGAATGAACCTTCTCTGGCAACTGCTGGAGACCAGGCATTGCCAATCATCAACATCCAAGATGATGAGATGATCTCTTGGTTGCAGGATCCACCTGAGGATTCTTTGGATCAGAATTATGGTGTGGACTTGTTTGGTGAGCTTCCTGTCACCAACATACAGGTTTTTGCAGATGCATTTTCTGGCCAGGGTATGATTGGACGAACTGCACGTATGCAACCAAGTGGAATTTCTGGGAATATTGGGAATTCTGCTCCGGCAACCAGGGATGTAAATGCAGACATGGCAATGACATTAGGGGCCTGTCGGGCAGCAGGTTTGATACGCCAGGGTGCTGGAGTAGAGGCCTTCAGCCAAGTGCGAACACTGCAACCATTGGGTACAAGGCAACCTCCCGGTATCACTTCTAGTTCATCCCCAAGCCTTAATCAAGGCATCACCGAAACTGAAAATCCCTTTAGAACCTCCTCACCCATGTCTGGGTCCCTCTTGGTCCCTATGCTTCCACCAAAATCAAAACCAGTTGCAGCAGCTACTTTCAACAGCTTGCCATCTAATAATCCACTGGTTGAAAAATCAGGAGCTATGAATTTTCCTGTCTTTGCACGGCCAGCAGCTCTGATGAAAGCCAACTTGCAAAGTTTGAACATGACATCTATCCTGCCCTCCAACTTGATGCGCTTCAAATCGCAACAAGGAAGACTTGTGAATTTGGAAACAAGCATGTCAACCAGCTCTTCAATCACAGAGTTGTCCAAACAAGGGCAAACTTGTGCCTCACAACCTCGCAGAGATGGATCCTTGCAAACTCAAAATGAACTTGAGATGCAATTTGAAGCAGCTACAGGAAGCCACCAGTCACCAAACGTGGGAGTGGATTCACTGTCGCCAATGCCAAGCTCGGTGTCTAGGAAGGAGGTTCAAGCAGTTGCAGCATCTGCAGGGAAAGCTACATATTGTGGAACTGAACCCAAAGACCAGGATACCAGCCATCATTCAAGTGGGACAACAGGTAGTGCAGTGCCCACCTCCTCAGATGTAGGGGTTTCACAAACTACAAGCATCCCAGAGGTGCAGGAACCAACAATAACATCTGGATCAGGGGGAGCAACAGTTCAAGCCTACTCAGATCCAGGAGCCTTGCAAGGTAAAAGTGTCCCAGAGGTGCAGGAGCCGACAATCACATCTGCATTGGGAGAATCTGGCAATACTGGCCTGAAGAGGTTTGTCAAAGAGATATCATCTGCAGCAAACAAGAAGTCCAAGAAGTTGCATGTGGTGGAAGAAGTTGAATGCACAAGAGCAGTAAGTACCCTGGACAGCTCTCTGATAACCTAATGGGATGATGTTTGTGTCCAGCATCCTAACTGAAAAATCTGATTGTTCACCCATGTTTGCTGTCAGAATGAATGAGCAAAACAAGAAAATGAAAAGGATAGGCTTTGGGGTTTGCAAAAAAGAATGTCACACTAAGTTGACTAGAGTATTTTTTGCTCTAGTCAAGCTTCTGCAGCAATCTGATTGCACTCACTGGGGATGTCAGGAACATGATTCTCTAGATGTGAAAAAACCGAATCGTGGGAGCACAGCCAAGCGGAATAGGGCTGCAGAAGTTCACAACCTGTCTGAGCGAGTAAGTTGAAATCAACCACTGGTCTATCACATGTATTGTGCTTCTGGTTGACCATGTTTTTTTGCCCCCCTATTGCTCCTTTGCTTTTGGAAACTGTTCAAATCTTTGTCTGTGGGGATTTTCATGTCTGCATGTTCTGTGTCCCTGCATGTCCTGTTCTGACTGTCTTCTAGAAGACAAGCTCTCCTGTGTGTTCTTATTAGCTGCCTCTTTTGTCGGTAACATCAAGGAGTGGAGATCAGCATTTGATGAAAACTTGTTTCTAATGTGACGTTGTAGCGACGAAGAGACAGAATAAATGAGAAGATGAAGTCCCTACAAGAGCTGATACCAAACTCTAACAAGGTATGTGCTTGTTTTGCATAGCTCTCTTGATTTTTCAAGTGCAGCTATTCTAATTCTCAATTTGTTGAGTGCTGCTGCTCCTGCTGCTCATGGTCAAAAGCATTCTTCTCTAGATCAAATCCAATGTTCCTCTAAACTGAGCATTGGAAGAATTCTCTTCACTTTGGCTGCTATGATGAGAATTGTGTTGGCATTTCAGACTGATAAAGCTTCCATGCTAGATGAGGCAATTGAGTACATCAAGATGCTAAAGCTACAACTCCAGGTATGTTTTTGGATCCAAATTTTCAGCTTTGGGTTTCTATATCTCCAAGGCTGTATGGTTTTGCTTCCTTGTGAGTGATGAAGAACTAACGAGGAGTTTTTTGTGCCATGGGTGGGATCGGTAGATGATGTCCATGAGAAGTGGAGTGAACCTACCCCCAATGGTCCTGCCTTCAGGAATCCATTGTATGCAGATGCCTCAGATGCCACAGATGCCACAGATGCCACAGATGCCAATGAGCATGGGTGTGGGGATGGGAATGGGCATGGGAATGGGCATGGGCTTAGGGATGGGCATGGTGGATATGGGTGCAACTGGCTCAGGCCAAGGGGTGATGCCAGCAATGTCCTTTATGGGTCCAGTACCACCCAATAGGGGTGTCCCAAGCATGATGGCAGCAGAAACCCGTGATCCCTGCTTGGTAAATGCAAACATCATGGATCCCCGTAAAGCCTACCTCACCCACCAGCACCAAGCCATGCAAATCCAGCAGGTGAGTTGAAGCTTCTTTGAGTTTCTCTCTGACACTTGGAAGTTGTTTTTCTTGGTTTTGCATTAACTACTTCAAAATAAATGTGTGGTTTTTACACCACGAGTTCTGCCTTGTGCAGCCCATGACTAATGAGATGTATAATGCATACATTCTGCAACATCAGCAACAACAGCAACAGCAATATCAGCAATATCAACTGCAACAAGAACACCATCAGTCCTTCACCATGGCAGCTGGCCCAAGTCCACCATAGCTGTATGTCCACAAGTGACTTTTCTCCCAAGGCTTCTTTTGCTTATTGTATTGCTTCTTATTTTGGCCCTCAATTTGAATCTCAAGGCCTTATAGGCTTAAAGTTGGAGCTAGTAATTGACTTCTAGAGTATGCACACACATGGAGTATAGCTCCCTCTGAAATAATGAATTCTTCATCATCCAGGTGGCTGGTTCTTTCACTGCACCAAAAGGGTTTTGAATGACAGGTTCATCATGGAGCAGGAGTACAAAGACGGCTCCTAATTGGATTTGGTTCGGATTGTTGCTCAATGTGCACAGCAGTCTGGGAGACACCCATGGTGCATGTAGTTTTGTAGGTCAGCTCAATTGGACAGTTCAAATTGCTTAGGACCTCTGAGTGGGCATAGGTCAATTTTCTTTTTTGTGAAGGCTAAGGATTTGTTTTTCATCCCTAAAAAACCCTCAGTGAGATTTGATTCAATGACCCACATGTTTGACTGAGGTGTTTATTCAGGAATGCTTTGGTTACTTACGAGTCAGTGAATATAGAATGTTCATTTTTGAGTGGCACTTTTTAAAGTGAGAGTCAGATTTCTAGATTGAAATGGAAGCCATAAGAAGGAAAAGCTGGAGGATTTGACTTCTTTGGAAGACCCAAGCTTTGACCTAAATGCTTTTGAGGAAGTGTTGTCACCAAAATCATGTGTGGGCTAATGCTTTCACTCAGTGACATTGCAGATTTTGGCAGAGGGTAGCAGATGGTTCATGGGCTCAATGAACAGCCATATGCCGTCTCCCACTGTATTCATGTATCGTAAAGTACAGATACTAAATTTGAAATAGTGGAATGTGGAGAAAGTTGCAAGCTTGAAAGTTGACATGTTGGAAGAGTCTGTGTGCAGTGCTTTGGAGCTTTAAATCCCATTGTGAAAATTCTAGGAATTCCTGTTTACATGGTTCTTTCTTTTGCTTTGACTAGTTGGAAGCCATACCTCCCTCTCCATCAAAGGCAGTTGGGTTGGGAGTGCTTTCCATTGTTCCAGCACAAACAAGAGGAAGGCACTTCCCAAATATGTAGACAGCACAAGATTGAGCTAATGTAGACAATGAGCCCCACCAAGCACCAAAGGCATTGAATGGATCCCAGTATGGATCCCAGTTATGTAAAATGGTCAAGAAAGACCTTGACACAGTAGTGAAAGAGAGATTCATGACTAGGCATTGGCAATTGTGGTGGTACCAAATAAGGACAGCAGATTGGGAATCTCTATGAATTATGAATCAATCAATCGCCATCATATGTATTGTCAAGAGTTTTCTGATGCCAAGTGAAGCCTAGCAATTGGACACGATTTGGCCCTCTAAATCATACCTTAAAGACACATAGTCAATTTTTTGTTCTTGTTTAAAACTTTTTTTCTTTAATTTTTGGGGGGCAATACAAGCTCACTGAATTCTATGTCATTGAGACCTCTCCAAAATCACTCAATTCAGACATGTATTGACCTAGTGTAACATGTTGGATTAGTAACAACTTTTGAGCATACTGAAGTTCCTCCTGGTATTGGGTTATTTTCTTTGTACCCAGCAGGGACATTACACTTTCGCGCGAGTCTGATCCTGGTATTGGGTCCAAGGCTGATTTTTGTCTGGTATAAGGCAGGTATAAACCTGGTATTTGGTATTAATGGAAGGCATGTATATACTTGGAATTTATCTTACGTCCCATACCAAGCTGGGACTACCTTACACTAAGGTCAGATGCATCATTAAATAATCATCAAAATAGTGAAATGAATTTTTGTGAAAACAAGAAGTTCACATGTTGAAAATCATCACAATTATCGTAGGCTACACTCTGAATAATTTCACTACTCATATGATAATATCATAATAGATCATGAAAAATTCAATAATTTCAAATTTTGAAAACGAGTTATTTTTTGAAAAAAAATTTATTCGTTTTGTTAATGTGAAAACTGACCCAAGGCTACAGTAGTATAAGGCTGGTATTGCTCAAGGTCATACCCAACTGGTATGTCTTTCAACATCATTACTTATACCAGTATCATATACCCAGGTTGTAGTCTATATACTGGTTCAACACTGGTCTTGAGGGGTGTTGGCCAGGTCCAGGTTTTCAGCCCAGGTCCGGGGCAGGGTACCCAACCTGGTAGGTCTTGGTCGGAGAAGGACACCCACAAAACCTGCCCCAGCAGGTCTAAGTGTGAAAAAACCTGGCCCCGGGCCTAACTTGACGACAATGTGGGGTCAATTGGATCAAACAGAAGACCCGTTGGGACCGGCCTTAGGTGTAGGTTTGGGTTATAGGCCTTAGTATAGGGATTTGGGACTAGGATTTAGGGACCTGGCTCCAATCTCCCATTATGCAATTTGTTTTTTTTACCTCATTTCCCACTCCCTACCTCTGACCTTGTTTCCTTTTTTTCCTCAAATCCCATTCCTTGTATGTTTCACCATGAAGATCAGAGAACACCTGACTTCTTGGACTAATAATTTGAAGAAGATTAAGATCACAAAGGGTGCAAGGGATGTGCTCTCTTGAAGTAAAGTGAATGAAGCCTTGAGAAAAGTTTCCTATCAAAAATGCTTGCACCAACAATCCAAAAAATAGGACTCAGCCCCCCTTTGAATGAAAACTAACAGGCCTCATAAAGCTTAGAATCATCAACCCAAAGATCCAGCAGCATAAAAAAAACTTGACCTGGCCACAAAGTCAAAAGGATTTAATTTATTCGAATATTTTTCAGACTTGGAACCAACAGATGATCCACTTTATAAAAAACACTAAATCCTAAACCAACCAACACTGGTTTTGAGTTTTGGCCTTTCAAACCTCACTTCAGATATGTGAAAGTCCTTGAAGTCCTAACTACCAAATTAAGAATTTTGAATTATGTGGAATTAAAGGGTTTTCTTCAAATGCTGCATTTGGACACCAGTGGTACATACTACAGTGGCAAGTTGCTTCAAGTACACCCTTCCTATTGAATACATGCAAATCAAGCAATCTGTGGAGAACAAAATAGTGTCTAATTAGTTGATAAGTTTGATTATATTGTCAAAAGAAATTCACTTAGTATCTGTCCAATCTTCTTCTAGTCATCTTTTAACATAATTTTTCATGATTGCACCTAGAGCACAATAGTTGCAGTTCCTCAAGGCTTCTGTAAGAGCAGATACACCACTTCTTAGGATCCACCCAAACTCAGTATGTAGGTGTACTAATGTCTCACTTCAAAAAATAGTTTTGCAAGTAATTCACTTCTGAATTTAATGAATGAGTTACATATCTCCCCAGTGAGCTTTACTAGTCTGCATACTGACTATCAAAATGAAGAATACATGAATTCTGCATAAACATTGGATCGTCACTTGTGCCAGTTTACATTTACTAATCTATAAGATTCAAAGCAAAACTGCAGGGCAATGCAAATGCCTAGTGTCATTCTCAGTCAGTCATGTCTGAAGGAACCCAAACATGGACTAACCATTTCCATGCCTAGAAACTCTTTGAAAGCATATCTGTCTTACAATTAAATGAGACACTGACATTTACTTCACTCCTGTGCTGAGTTCCCGGGCAATATAATTTTCCCACGTAACATCAGAATTACATGCTTCCATGTCTGCAGGTAGTATAATCATTCACTTGGACTTTTAACTGTCATGTAGGGTGTGCCCAGGTAGCCTATCCAACACACTTTGTTAGGCAGCAAATTATAAAAACCAATCACCATACATGACAAACCAGTAAGATCCAGGGAAACCAGGAGAAAAAACTTGCAGATTACACAAACACAAGATGACTTAAATGTGACAATCATCACATGATAACTCAGTGCACAATCCCATGCTCACAAGCATCATGCATAGTTAGGTGCTGTGAAATTAACATAGGGTATTACAACATTGAGATGAGTAAACGGAAAATCTGTGATCACCCACAGGACCACCTTGCATAGGAAGACAATAATAAAGAAGACACTGGTAAGCTGGCCCTTGCAGTGAAAGGAACCCTATGTACAGTGAGAGGACCCCTGATATCACTATTGCTGCATTTTGACCAGACCCACAGCTTATGAGGCAGCCCCTCACAAGGAAAGAGAGGGGGACCTTGGAACCCCCTTCAATCCTTCAAACCCAACATTTGCAAACAAGACCTACATGTGTGAGTCTGTACAGTCAGAATGAAGGACACTTGTTTTACACACCCACTACAGCTAACACTCCTGGCCTCCACCCTTCCCTTCTCAAACACACAATGCCCATTACCCCATTCACACTTGTGATTCTTTGGATAGCTCTCAATCTCCACACCCGACCAGAGGAAGGAGGAAGTAGGCCAGTTAGAAGCTGATACCACCAGGACCATTCACTTCCAGAGCTTTCTACCTTCTTGCATGGAGCCATTATTTATAGACAGATCATCAACAGACAAGGATCTACACAAAGATACATGCCGGTACAAGCTGGAACAGACCTCTCCCTTCCCCCTCTCATCCCCTTCATCAAACACAAATTGAGTAAAATAGTACACTATTACACTATTTACTGCTGTGGTGATCTCTCTGGCCTGTTTTCTCTGAAACACACTGCACCCTAGAATTCCAAGCCCAACTTGCCAGCAAGGCACCCCCATGTAACAGAACAAGAAACATCATTAGTGGTAGAGGAAGCACATGTTTTGGTGCTCCTAGATAGAGCACCTGTCTTGCACATTTGATCCAGATTTCTTAAGCCGCAAGGTTGTGTGCCATGTAGGCAGCACTCCGCCTCTCTGCATCAACTAACACAGTGTAAGTGCCTTCAACTCCAGCATAGTATGTCATTAGAAACTTCAGGCAGGGCAAATGGTCTGAGTAGGCACAGTTTACCTCCAGCTGCAATAAGCTTCTCCACACGTGCCACAATGTGTTTACCATATGTGTACTTCTTAAGGGCATGTAAATGCACCCGAATGCGTGCTAAAAGCAGTTCACGCTGCGCCTCATCGCATGTCTCAAGAACCTTCTGGACTACATAATTAGCAAACTGGTCTTTCATCATTGCCTGAGCCAATCCACAGCCAGACATTCATGTCAGTACCTAAATCATCCGCCTACTCAATAAACACACCGTGCACAAAAGTTCTTTTGGCTTCTCTTCTTGAAAAAAAACACTCCTGCAGCTCTTCTACACTAACATGACTGAAATTATGGAAAAATAAGACATCGATGTTTGCTGCTAGAGATCCAAATCTTTTATCACAAAAGGGTGGCTTTGTGCAGGCTCCAAAACATCCCACTTGTTATGGCCCAGGTCATAGATCAAGTGCATGTCCAACCTGTAGGGGCTCATTCTCATCAGTGTGACCAAGCATTTCATTGATCAAAATTTGGCGCTCAGCTGGGCCCCCAAACTCCAAGCACTTCTCCACCACATTAGATGCAAATTTGTGTTGACTCATTTGTACAATTTGCCCAGCCAGCTTTGTAATGATCTCCTTTCTCTCATGGTCTCGCCCATGCTCCAGCACATGCTGCCAACCGACCAACACAGAAAAACCATGAATTGACTGTTTCTTGTAACTTCCAAAAATCAACTGACACCAGTTGTTATGTCTCCCCACTTACATTCAAGAGTGCAAAAAGAATACAAAACATCCATGTACTTAAGAGGTCAGTATATACTTTCTACCATGGCAATTATGTACAAACCATGAGAGATGTCAGCAGTTAGTGCACACCACAAACACAAAAACTACCTTATTGCTAGTTCAACACAACTACCATGTTTGGCACTGTCATTTGCAATTCAGTCACAGAAAGATACAGTCCAGAGAAGTATGTCTGCCCAGAGGAAAAACCTAAAAATTGCACAAATATTGAACACCCAAAACATGCACTTGTCAGCTGACTTCAGGAGAACAATGAACTGTAGAGAGCTGATGATTGCAGTAAACCTGGACAACATAATTGCCATATTGGTCTTGGGCAAGAATACAAGTAGAGCGCAGAATTTCCTCCATAATGCCGTGCTGTTTCTGCTCATCTGTGCAATGCTCCAGAACTCTCTGGTAAATCAGGAAAAAAAAAATATGCTTTAAAGATCTGGCAAATTATCAGTCCAAAACACAACTGGAGCCTATTGAAAAGTGTCTCAATGGACATATGAAAGAAAATAAGCATCATGCTTCCACCACTGATATTGAGATCTAGTTCAAGTGTCCTAGAAAGTGAAAGAAGTTTTGTGAAATCTAAAAGCAAGCTCACCGGAATCTCATTAATCAGGCAGATTAGCAACAGAGTATAGAATGCATCACACCACAATTTTGGATTGTGGGTTTTGAGAATTTCACCTGGATGACTCGGCAGCCATATGGATGTGTCGAGAGCACCACAACTTGATTGTCAAATGCAGATATAATGAAATGTATTCTGTCAGGAGGTACACATTCAATGCACTTCTGAATCACATGGTTTCCATTCTGATCACGCACGCAACGCATCACATTCCCATCCAGCTCAGACACCAACTGTGTCTGCTGATCAACATCTACCACTTCCAATGCCTGATACAACACACAAAATGCACTATATCAAGCCAAATGTAACCTACAATTAAAAGACCACAAGATGACCACAGCACACAATTTGAGCATGCATAAGGTAATGTGCACCTCAGGCACAGAAAAGTTGAGCACAACAGGTGAGCCTAAAACCCAACATTTTTGCCATTTTAGTGCACTTGATTCCATCAAATATTTCAGGAGTCACGCAGTTGGTGGAAACAAAGTCATTTGCAAATACCTTTTGAATAACTCGGCAGCCATACATTTGGAGGCTGAGTACCAGAACATGTCCCACCAATTGATTTGCCAGATCCCGCCTCTGTTGAGGCGTGCCATGCTCAAAAAACTGAACAAAAAGCACATACTCAGATCAGTAAGTTCCTCTCTTGATTGATCTCAACCACAAATCAGTGACTCAGGATTCCAGAGTCCACACTAAACAAATGGGAATTTCTTATGACTCCAGAGTCTGCCCTAAACAAACGAGATCTCTAAGAATTGATACAAGGCTTTCAGTATACAGTAAAAAACCTTTTGAATCACATAGTTGCCAAATACATCAGTCATGAGCGTCAAGGCTCGAGGTAGCACTTCTTGGAAAACCATGCCCTTCTCATCTGAGCTTGCAGTCTCCAATTTCTGTTGAATGAAACGGCTCCCATGTTGATCAGCACTGCACACCCACAGAAGAACACCATATGCTTGGACTGCTGCAAAATGCTTAAATCATCACAGATGACAAATACACCTGCCACTGCCTCAAAGCTCTTCTCTGAGTGTTAATAACATCTCTCTTCAGGAACATGGAGCCTCAGGTTGAACAGAGTCAGACATACCTGAACTCAACAACATGACCTGTAATGTCAGACAGTTCAAAACGCCGCGTCTTACTGTTTTTGTATTCCTCAAGAAGAGTGGATCCTCGTATCTCCTCAGTGGTCTCTGAGCTTCTTTGAGATTGCCACCCAGAGTAACTTGTTCCAGCTGCAGTGGCACTAGATCTGCCAGTTCCTGAAGAGAGACGTAGGTTCCGATCATCCCGTCTCACAGACAGACTTCCTGGCCCAACAGGTGAACCTGGCAGCACAGGACTGGTAAGGGGTGAATTGTTATATGGCATCGCCATTCCTACTCCTGGAGGGCTGCCATAATAGGCTGGACTGACTGACCCACTCTTGTTTGACACTATTGGCACCCCTATCGATCCAGTCCTTGCATACTGTGATTTTTGCTCTCCTGTATACCCTAACATCACCCCTAACTGGCTCTTTTGAAGCTCCATCAGATCAACATTACCCCCTCCAACATTATAGGTCCTGTACAGGGCAGGATCATTCAATGCACGGGCCTCATCTGCAGCACGTTGCATGTACTGTTGCAGGTAGATTGGATCATGTATCTGGGGTGAAATCCCTGAGCCAGCTTGCCCGGTAAACTTGTAAAGGTGCTGCATATCAACAGCTGCTTGACCAGGAGACCCTGGAACCCCTGTCCGCACCCCCATACTAGCTGCCACAGCTGCTGCTGTTGCAGCATCAAAGGTCACTTGAGGTGGATAGCCAGTCATCATCGGGGCCAGCACAGCTGGATTTACAGGATATCCACCAATTCCATACTGCGGGGCATAAACAGCTGCGGAGTTTAGATTGGAGTAATAAGGGTTCCCAGCCATGTACATGGCTGCAGCTGCTGCTGCATACATATTAGGAGCAGTGGCACCTGCATGGAGTGTGGGTTGAAGTGCAGAAGCCTGTGCCTGCTGGCTAGCCAGTCCAGGGACACTGAACTTCACCTGACCCCTGTAGCCCGAGTCAAACCCAGAATACAACTGTTGTTGCTGTTGTTGTTGCTGCTGCTGCTGCTGCTGTAGAGCCTGATTGTATGCTAGTGCCTGCTGCAACTGCACTGCCTGCAAAAGAAGGTAAAAACATATATAAAGAAGATAAAAATGGGGAAAAAGGCACCAAAAACATACTATGTATTCCTACGCTAATACGAACCCAAGTTATCTTTAATGCAGTGAGGGCATGGGAACCCTAGGACAGACAACTGTACTGACACTAAAGCAAATAACATACTAACTCTCACGAGTATCAAGAAATCTCCATATTCACATAAGTAAACCAGGACAAGGTGCAAAACTTTTCCTTCAAGTCAAAGAAAAACTTCCAGATAAGGACTGAAGAACTGGGAAGGAAAAAAAACACAGAAGGGAAGAACTTGAACACAAACAATAAAACTAGCAGTACGAATAGCAGGAGTGAGAGTCTCTCACTTATTCAGGGACCATCAACAGTAACATGTATGATACTGCCTTATCTATCACAACCTACCCACTGACTTCATGGGCTTCGTACAGTGGGTATAGGCTAGTGTAACACTAGCCTGTGTACTGAGTTTGTGTCACAAGACCAGGAGCAACAGGAAGACTCAGCCATGATACTAGATAGCACCCAACACCACAGAAGGGAAAACATAGAGAAACACACAAAGGGAAAAAAACAAAAAACAAAAGAGGACACACAATAGGAAGAAAAGAACAGAAAAGAATAGAAAAGCAAGGACCAAGTGGACTTTAAAAAGGTCTCCACTTACAAGACTCTATACAAACTCATTCGGAAGAATCCTCAACAAAGATATCACACAAAACACCTTGAGGACACAAAAGCAAACAACAGACAGAAAGCAACCTGTGCAGCTTGTGCTTGGGCAGCAATCTGGACGCGTTGTTGTTGTTGTTGCTGCTGCTGCTGCTGCTGCTGCTGTTGGCGCTGCTGCTGTTGCTGCAGACGCAACTGTTGCTGCTGCAGGAGCTCCCAGTCTTCTATTGCTGCAGCAGCCCCTTGCACATCTGACATACTCATCCCCTGTAATGATGCTGCAAGATCCATAACACTACCACTTGATGCAGTGCTCCCTTGCAATGCTGCTGCAAATTCTGCAGCACTTGCACTTGCTGCCCTGTTGAGGGCCACACTTCTTGCTTCAGCACTTGTCAGATTCATAGTTCCACCAGAAAGCCCAGGAACTGCCCCCATCATTGCTACTCCAGGACTGGGAGATCGAGTATGAGGAACAGGAGAATCCAGAGAGGCTGTTCTTGGCACAGGGGCTGCTGGCCCTGAAGATTGCCCATGCATGCTGGCAACCCCTGGAATTGGAGTAGAGGTGCGTGAGCCAAGTCCAGCTGCTGCTACATTAAGTTCAGCAGTAGTTGCAGAGGTCTGTGAAGCATCACGCAAATGTGTGAGCTGCATGTCGAGTGTTGGGGCTGCATCTGCACCTTCTTCAGTTGCTGCTCTGCTTGAAGACCTGGAAAGTTGGTATACGGGTGAAGGAGTTCGAGGAAAGTCCTCCTGCAGTTGATAAGACAAAAGAAAGCACATGAGTGCCAGAGTGGTGGTTTCTCTTTCAAAAAGTTTCACATCACATCTCTTCTAAGTGGCTCTGTAAAACCCTGAATTTGCTGGACAGATGTAACACAATGCACATGTGCACAATCACTGGATTATTCTGCAAATGCCAAAATGTGAACTCAGGTTCAACAAAGAATGATAAAGTTGAGAAATTTAGTCCAATTCCAGTGCGTGCGCAGGAACCCTATGCAATTCAGAGGGTAAAGAAAGGAAATTCGAAATGCCAAAAGCATGGAAGAGCTGCTGCACCTGAATAAGGTCTACAAGACTTTTGGGACGGGCTCCCAGCCCTGTGGAAGCAAGACCCATCAAACGATCTACTCTTCTATCAGCCCAGTCGCTGGAGGTTTGTCTTACAAGGTTGCCTATGGGCGAGGAATTATCCTCATCCAAGGGCTCCGGCTCCTCTGTATGGGTGGGTAGCACAGGTTGTGTGGAAAACAAAGATTTGCTGTTGCTGTCATCCATAGACCTCAACTTCCTTTTGTCTCCAATGCCTCCAACCCCCATACCTGATTGCAATCTCTGCGCCAGCCGGTAATTATCCCAAGAGATTAGCGGCGGGGGTAGCCTAGGGTTGAGGTTAATGTTGTTGTAGTAATAGACGAGGTACGCAGGGTCGGATCGTTGCTCCTGTTCAGCGTCCAGCATATCTCCTTCCCCGAGTTGCGTCTTGGAAACACGACCCCCAGACTTAGGGCTTGTGGTGGTAGCAAGGTGAGAAAACAAACCCCCCATCGCCGCAAACGACCCCTCCACACTGGGTGGCGCACTCCCACTCCGTTGCGGTACACCCTTCTCACTAAATTCGAACCGCGTGTGTCTGTTGAGCAACAAACCCAACTCCTCTGCTCCATCTTGAGTCGGCAACAAAGAGCTATGATGAGCTCCAACACCACCACCAACACCACCACTACCCAAAACGGCAGTTCCCCGTGGACCATCCCCGAGAGAAACTCCACCAATGCCCCCTCTCATTCCCCCACCTGGTAACATTCTCACCGGGCTCTCTGTCGCCATGTTTTTCTCGCTCTCCCTTCACCTCCACCACTGCAACCAGCTTCCAAAAGCATCTAAGATTTACGCATTGCCCCACATATCCCTTTTCCTCTTTCTTTTCTTTTCTTTTCCTTCCTAATCTTCCACTTTCTCCTCTTTCTCCTCTTCCTCTTCCTCCTCCGCTGCTGCACCCAAAACCCCAGCGTTCGTCTCTCCAACGAAGCTATCCCACTTTTGCTGCAGCAACCCAGCCAAGGCCACACCCCCACAAAGGTTGTGACCTCTGCAGCTTTGCTGCAAAACAAGGAATAGGGAAAAAGAGGCAAACCCCACACACACCAACGAGGACAAAAGAGGCAGGAGAGGCAGGGAAAGGGAGCGCAGCACAGGGGCTGCTGCCGCTGGCGATGGCGGGTTGCGGAAAGCAGCGCTGCTTGTCACTGCGGGGCCTCGCGGAGTGGATCATGACCGTCGGATCCTGGATTCATCGGCTCCGATTCGTTTAGGCGCAAGCCCTCAGGCAGCGGAAAACAGTGTTTTGGGTGCACGCTCTCTGTTAGGGCACTCGACGTTCGTGCGCCGTACGATGCCCCCGCACTACGATTCGGAGCTGTCCGATTTCGCATTGGCGTTTTGTGGGCCTCTTTACTTATGTGGGTAAGTGCTTTACTTAATTAAGTTACTTAAATTTATACTTTCACTTGCATTTCAAGTCATTGACCTCCTTTTTTTGTTTTTTTGGGGTTGGTTTGTGGAAGTTTAATTTTCACTTCTTTCACCAAGTAATCGAGTGGTTTTGTTGGCATAAGAGAAATACCATCGGTAGAGCATAGACACCTTTGACACATGTTTGTTTAATGATTAATTAATTTTGAAGATTCCATGTTGGAAAATATTTTTTTTTAATATTTCAAAAGATTCTTTTTATATATATATAATCTCTTTGCTTCTAAAAATTCTTGAAATTCTTAACATTTTTAATACATATATGTTTAATCAGTGTGAAAGCTACGAAGGTACTATGTTATCCCATTTTTATCATGTTAAATTGTGAAATTTAACATCTAGGTAAGAGTCAACACTAGCTAATAATCAGTTGTAACTTTCTTGACTTTCTCTTTCTTTTTCCTCTCCAAATGGAGGGAAAAAAGTTAGTAGGTATGGAAATGGAGGGCTCTCTTTGTTTTCCCCCAAAATGAGCAATTTTTTTTTAATGCTTTCTTGTGGGGTTCCCTCCCCTTTTATTTTGCCAATAGGGGAAACCCAACTAGTTGTGAGTAGTGGAAAGAAATGTGATGACACAATACCCTTTTGTATAGGAGCCAATTAAACATATGAAAACGCACTTAGTACATACTCTTCTCCATTTTCAGCCTATTATACTCATCCAATTAGCCTTGCTTTGTGTATGGGAATGGTGGTCACCTAAGGTGGTCTTAATGGTGAGGCCTCTTAAGGTGCATTCACACTCAATGTTAAGTCAGTGTTAAGTGAAAATCTAGGTGGCATCTTAGGTGGTACTACCCAATGTTAAACAGGTGATTGTTTAATATTAAGTGAATGTTAACTTAACATCAAATCTTTGTGGTAAATAGGTTTAGGTTCTAAATGACTAGCTTTGTGTTAGGGGACTTCATATTAGAGTCCTTAACACCATGTGTGAATGCACGTTAAATAGTGGCCAAATTAAACCCAAGAAATGTTGGATTTGGACTCAGAGATATTGATTTAATCTAAGCACGGGATATTTATAATCTTTAGAAGCAAATTTAGATGAATTTTGGGGGTTTTAGGTTTTATCATGGTACATGCCAGGAGTCCTTCCTCTGCATAAAGTACACAATGACTTTAACCTAAATAGTGGAAGGTCTGCATGCAAAGGGGACAGGGCTCTTTGATTGATAAGAAGGCGAAATGTTTGACTTTCTGTAGAAGAGTTGAAAATTGACCAGAATACCGTTGCCTAGGGTCAGTTTCCACATTGACAAAAAATGATTTTTTTTTTTGAAAATGAGTTCGTTTCTCAAATTTTCAATTATATACTTTTTCATCATCTACTATAATATTGTGATATGAGTAATGAAATTATTCATAGTGTAGCCCATGATAATTATGATGATTTTCAACATTTCAACTTTATATTTTCACAAAATTTCATTTCACTATTTTAAGGATTATTTAATGACGAAACTGACCTTAGGGTAAGGTAGTCTAGACTGGAGGGACCAAAAATGATGAAGATTCAATATGACTTATTTGGTAGTTTTTCACAAAGTTCAAATTATGACAGCTTTGCTCTTCATTCCTGTGAAGAAAAGACTGGAATATCCAAAGCCCACTTTCAATAGGCTTTTTATCAGCTCACTTTTGTGAAAAAACATATCCCACTCGTTTTTTGTTGTCCCTTTTGGAGAGCCTTTTTTCTTCAATTTTCATTATTTTGCAAAAGTGACAATTATTTGCTGGAAAAACAAATCTTAGTAATGCAAAAACCCTTTTTGTTCCCAAGTTTTTCTCAAAATCTTTTGGACTCAAACTAGCAAAAATTCACCCTGAAATATATCACTGATTTTGAGCACATGAAAACAACATTTTGCTTTTGGGAGTGTAGCAGAGCCAAAGCCGCACGGGAGTGGGCCATGACCTTCATCCATCAACTCAAATTCCTGGGATTCACTGACAGGCAATGGAAGAGACTAAGCACTTGAGTTTGGCAATTTATGGTGCTTGCACTAAATCATATGCACCAGGGATGGTAGGAAAGTTAGATGGACTTACCAAGTACTTAGGAAATGGAGCGCCCTTGAGTAGGGTCTCTAGTTGTTGCCATGTCTAAGTTTTCTGTTTGGTCCCAATTTTCCTATTTGTGTTCCTCCCTTTTTACAATGGATTATGTCCTTTCGTTCCAAAAAAAAACAACAATCATAACATATTGCAATAAATGGGTTTTCTCTTTTGCCCAAAGGAATAAAAGTAGGAAAACTGTACAAAGCACACATGAAATAGGAAGTATAACTTTTTGGACTATATTTTCCACCCCTTTTGAGTTCCAACTCAGTATTAGAACAAGTCTCGTCTTTGCTTTGACTGCAACCTTAACTCTAAAGACCAAACCTTATTTATTTTTCAGGTATAGAGTTTTTTTCTTTTTTTTCCCCAAAAATACACCAAAGAAAGATGACAACTTGAGGATCTAAATGCACTACTATAATCTCAAATTTAATTGGCTAGTATTTTTAGTAAAAGAAAACCCAATATGAATAACCCTTTAAAAAAACCATCCAATCATTTTGAATAAGTTGATTTAAACATGTTTGTTGTAATTAGGGTGATCTTTTTCCTCATAAAGTAATGGACCATTTGTGTCATCATTCTAGCAAAAAGGGTGGTCATTTTGACTAATAAACTAAGGTGGTCATTTCGACTAATAGATTGATCATTTTGATTGTCAATTTTTGTTCAAATAAAATTAGTTTTTTAAATTATTTTCAAATATATATTAATTTGTGGTAAGTAGGTAGGTGTATAAATAAGTTTTAAAAAGGTCAGTAAACATGTAAGTAGGTGGTAGCCTAGTAGAACCTAATTAAACTTAACTTATTCTAGCTTACTCAATCTAGCTCCTTAGCCATGCACATGAGTTGTAACTATTAAGAATTCAACCCCTCACCTACACAATAATAAACCAAGTTTTTGCCAATGGATCACATTTTCATATGATAACAATTTTTGTCAAATATAATTTCCACATCTTGTCACTTGATTACATTAAGTTCATCTAACTAAGTAAAAAGGTAAGGTAACTATAACTATGTAAATAAAAGGTAAATAAATTAATGTTGTGCATGTAAATGTCAATAGCCATATATACGGCATGTAAATCCAATGTAAATGTAAATCATTTACACTTACACATCCAAATTTTTTACACTTACACTTATCATGTTGTAGTGTATTTTATTTTTTTACACTTACACAAAACCAATGTAAATATTTGTCACATACACTTACACAACCTTGTGTAAATGTTTTGGGAAGTGTAAGTGTGACTGTAAATACTAAAATTATTTGTAAAGTCACCTTGTTTTAAGGCCTTCTTTTGTGAAAAAATGTTAGTATTTTCCTACTTGAACATATTTTAATGTTGCCAAATTTTGCTAAATAGTCTTTTGGATGATCACCACTTGAGCAACATCACAAAAAAATATAAAAAACATTTGGGTTTGGAATCTCAATTTCAACCAAAAATTGATGAAGGTTTGGAATGAATTGTCTTTCCACAATATTTTTCAAAAAATTGCAAAAAATTGCTGAAGAAAAGTAATGCCATCTACTATATAATTTTGGTTTTTGTGGCCCAATTGTCATGTTACATCATATTTTTGGAGGTATGCCAATAATCCACATGTAAGTTTAAATATTGTTTACTATAATTCAAAATCATTCGCAATTATTGTCCCATCAAATTGATAAATCATTAATATTGGAGGTTACGAATTGTTTTGATTATTATCACGAAAGACATAAATTTTTAAAATAATGAGCAAGGATGCCCATTTTTTGGACTTGCATCAACACTAGTCCCAAAAATGGGCATTTGTTTGTTGAAGGTTCTACTTTGTGTCCACACCTTCCCACCCAATATAAATTTTTAAAACCATGAAAAAACCCCAAATAACATATCAAAATTTGACTTTTACATTAATATGGATTATTTTAAAGTAATGAAATTCCCATTTATCTCCTACTAAAGTTATAAGCTCGTTCAAATCAATAAGTAAGGATGTTGTCCTTTATTTTGGTTTTGGAAACAAATGGATGAAATCCATTGTAAAGAAAATAGAACAAGTACATGAGGGTATGGTGAAGGCACCCCATGTAGAAAGGATGTACATTGTTTGCAATCCAAAAATTGAACATTTTTTTTGGGTATTATTGGTCTAAAATTTTAGAATTGGTCACAATTAATGTCCCCATTAAACTGGCAAGATCTTGTTTGGAGGTTGCAAATCATTTGATCGTTGGCACATAAAGCTAAAATAATTTTGCTACATAGGACAATGTGTCAAACCATTTTAAGTTTATAACACCAAAATTATGGAATATGTCAATATTTAATAGCATTGATTTTTTATTGGCAATTTTTTTCAAAATGATGAAATAAAGGTGTTTTTGGGCTTTTAGGTCACCAAAGTTTGACAAAATTTTCACAAATATTTTAAAATATCTCCAATTTCTACATTAAGTTATGGTAGGTTGTCAAAAATATAAAAGAAATCTACAAAAATTTTAATATTAATTATTATAATTGCCATATTTACAAAATTTTGGCTAAGGTGGCAATCATCTTTAAAGTGATTGCCACCTTAACTACATGACAAAATTGAGAAAATCATTGCTACTCGAAGGTAACATTACTGGATCACATATATATGTCAACCTTTTATAGTCTTTCACAAAAGTTATTATGCACCATATCTTCTAACATCCAAGGTTTTCCTTGTTTCAATTACAAAACCAACCACTATATATGGTACTAGATTAATGGAACGATTAGGTAGATGGTTAGTGGATTAATAGAGTGATTAACCATTAGCCATCCTAGTGTGTAGTGGTATTTGGTACTTGGATGTTTTTGGATCTCCCCACTAATATTTGCATTCTACTTCTTACAATCATGTTTAGGTCTTCTTAGCATTGGTGCATTAGTCTCTACTTAACATTGCATTGTGTTCCTATGTTTTATCAATTGGCTAAGTGGTAATAGTACTTGCATTTCATGGCCACATTCAAACAATGGAATTGTAGTTGTCCTTGAACACCATCTTCGCATGTTTAACAACTTCATGCCTTCTAGTGTTATGGTCATGAAACAAGTTGACAATAATTCTACTCATTTCCAAAAACCACACCAAACACCAATAGGTCTTGAATGTAGAGTTGAAATTGTCATGTATAGGGTGTGGGGTAAAAGGGTCCCCAGTGTGTCACAACATCTGACATTACACTTGATAAAGTGAACTTTATCAATCAAGACCATGATGTAGTTAAGGTCAAAATAGAGTCTCAAAATTCCTTGGTTGTTCATACTCTGAGTGATTCATCTTGAAATGATGATGTTATTGAATTTCAATCAATGATACCCATTTTTGGAAATGATGTTATTGAACTTCCATTGATAATCCCCATTTCTAGAGACGATCCATTTGTGACCACTAAGTTGAAGATATTGACACCCATGCATGAACTAGACTTGCAATATATTGATCAAATACTAAGGAACCATTGTAGTATTGTAGAGCTTTTCAAATCTTTTGGCAAGTCTTGTCGATGCAAAAGTGGATTACACACTTTAAACTATCATACCATAAATATATAGAGTGTCAATTGAACTTGCTTCCAAAATTTGATGGGACAATAATGTTTGACCTACCACCAAAATCTACCATTAAGCAATTCGTTGGCCAAATGTTAGGAGGTCGTCAGATGCATCATGGAATGGACAAGAAAGATGATGGACACACTTGGACTATCACAAAGACAACCAACATAAAGAATGACCTTGACCTTGTCTTTAGGTGGTCACATTGCCTTGGTCACTTGCAATGCAAACATCTAGATTGTCCTCAATTTCTTCATTTGGGTTCTTTGAACAAGATTGAGTGGGATGGTTTTTTTATTTCACAACTCCTTTTGTCTATTATGTCCTTCCAAGAAACAAGGACACCATTCGAGCTTGCATCCATATAGGCACCCATGCCCATCTTGTGGGAAAAAGGACTTGCAAGGAAACTTTTAAAATTGTTAAGCAATTGATAAGGGTGGAAATGATGTGAATGCCCAATGCTAAAAATTTGGCAATTCAAATAGTAGTTAAAGCCTAACAAAGAGTTTCTCAAAACCCACCTTTTGGTAGATGACAACAAGGCTATTATCATGTTGTCCAATGTTGAGTTCAATAATGTGTTTGACAAGTTTTCTATGCTAAGTTCACCCAACATGCGTCACACCATCAGAAGTTTCAATAATGTTACAAAAGGGAATGGTTATATTGATAGCATCCTTGAATTGAAAAGGAGGCTATGTTATGATTACATCCAAGATAGTGTTTTCCCTTATCAAGGTGCTCCCAAGGTGTACCTTTTCAAAATGTCTACACATTGGCCTACAAGTGGTGTTGATATAGTAATGTGCATGCAACTAGGAGGAGACTTTGAGAATGCATGGATCATGTTTTATCATGTCAAACGTGTTCAAGGCTGGACTACCATGGGTTGTCATGTTTATGACATGACATATTACAAAGTATTGATTATAATTATATGTGACATGCAATTTGATGATCTTGATTCACAAGTCTTCATGCGATCTTCCCTTACAAGACTTGTTAAGAAAGTAGGTAGAATAGAAAATGTTAACTTTAAAGGTTTCATGGTAAATGATGCTCAAACAAATTTTAATGCAATGAGGAGGATGTTTGGTTTTGGGGACCCTACAATTCCCATGATTGGTAGAGAACGCATATGTTTCATGCATTGGGTGTAGTCCATGGAGATGCACACAAGACATTTGATTAAACTCGATCTTCAAAAAGAGCACAAAAGGCTTTGTCATCAATATAAAAAATGAAAAATTGAGGAGGAAGTGCAAGAAATGCATGCCACCATTTGAGCATGGTGGTACTCAAGTGGAGCAATAGGTGAAGAAAACATTTGAGAATTTAATGATTAGCTATGATTCTAACACTTTTGAATGCATTAGTGGGGGGATTTCACAAAATAGGTAAATAATTGTTTCCCATCCCTTGCCCACATAATTTTACATATAAAAAACCTTCTTTTGTGCCTTTCTATTTAATATGATCTAATTTTGATGTTAATAGAAATTTATGCTTGATGAACTTATTAATATGCCAACTTGCAACCTATCAAAAATTATACACAACAAGATGCTACAACAATTTGTCAATCAACAACATGACCTCTATGATGCAACTTGTGATGACTTGGTTTGAATAGTCATGTAGTCTTCCAACTATGTGTCATTCCAAAATGGTGGGCAGTTTGAGAAAGGCCCAAACAAAGTAGAAGTAAAACTTAGAATAACCACAAGAAATTGCAATCCCTAAAAACTCGTGGAAACCATCTCCAATTTACTCAAGCATAATAGATTGGCATCTAGAATTCCATACCTTGAAGGGGAAAAAAGTTTGGTTCTTGCAAAAAGCATATGGATTTACTGCCAAGTTCAGATATGGATTCACATCAATTAGATCGTGTGAATTTTTCAATGCCGAAAGAAGGGGGTCAAATTGTGAAAGGTAAAATAAATGCATCTATACCATTTGCTAACATTGGCAAATTTTTGAGTGGTTCATTGAAGGTGTTTTCCCAAAATGGCAAAGAAATCTTGGAAACTGAATGTAGGGAACAAGTGTGGCACATTGAATGTTGTAGATCCATTGCCAAATGTTTCAAAATCCAAGCCAACATGAAAGTGAAATGTATAGCCCAAATATGTAAATCCAAGAAGGGGAGACCGACCCCCACTTACACATGCAACAAGGAGAGACCTTCATACAGTCCTAACTAATAGATTGCCAAATACAAGTTTTTGGTTTTGTGCGAATGATCTTGCAAGGTGTGTCATGGGCACTAAGAGAGAGCACGTTTTGACAAGGCCTCTTATACCCACAATGTGGCCTTTGATGTCAAGGACGTGTCTAATTCAAGAAAAGGTCCATAAACTTGAAGATGTTAGGCTTTTGTTGGAAAAAAATAATGATTTGTTGCCACATCAACTATTTTCAAAAGTTGATATGGGAATAGGATTTGATGTGATGCAACATCCGAATTCCCATGCCCACCCCACAACTTGTTTTGGCAAGGAGGTATGTTTGGTTGTTCCAAGCATTGACCACAACAACAAATGGACAATCACTAGTTGTATGGTGGCCATTGTAAAACTACTAATTATGGATGTTCCACTACCTGGCTATGGAAAAATCATAACCATAGAAACATGAATTCTTGCAAATTCACACCAATATCATGTCACAATTGGGAATTTCCCAAGTTGCAATTGTTTAGACTTCATCAATATGTCTACAACAACATTAGGGAAGAGGGTGAAGTGGATGCCATGCAAACACATTTATTAGATATTTTTCCATGTGGTGCATTGTAATCCTGAACTTGATATTTGCATCCATTCAACCAACCTTAAGCTTTGATGAGGTCATTACTTTGTTGCAAAGGGAAACCTTTATTGTCCCATGAAGTTTGTTAGATTGAAATGTCTAGGACAATGTTTTTTTTTCCCCCAATTTTGTGGTCTGGAAATTTTGGCAATTTTTGGAAAATAATTGATAACTTCTTTTTGACATTACATTATAAAAATGAAAGCTTCAAATCTTTCTTGAATTTTTTTTGTAACCACAATGATCTAACACCATTTTTGCAAGTGCACGAAGCTATTTTATTGCTTGGGAATTTATAAATATATGAAAAATGGGTTGCAAACACATATCAACAAATTAACCATTATTGTCTTGGTAAATGGTTTGTCCAAATTGTAAAATTATCATCAAAACATAAAGGACTATCAGCTTCACTTTTACATTTTTTAAAACTTGGAAGATTCCAAAACATGTTTCAATTGTTTCGCATAATTTCCTATTTGTGTAAAAAAATGAAACTTTGATGTTAAATGCAGTTACAACTATCCTTGTCAAGGTAAATAAATAGTAAAATATGGCCAACATAATGGGCCATCAATTCAACTATGTTTGTACGGTTTTGGATTTGAATGGACATGAGCCAAAATAAAGCTAGTTTTTAACTTTTGTATGGGTTGACATTAAAAAACAATGATCAAGAAGTTGCACAAGGTTGGTAAAAGGATTTAAGTTGTGAAAAATTCCATATATTTTTATATATGGGATGAACAAAATATTTCACATTTACAAGTTGAAAATATGAAGAATATACATTAAAAATATTCAAAGAACTCCCACATCTTTTTAGAAAATACATTGCAAGCCCAAATTATGGGCAAATTTAGAAGATGGCATGTGAAATTCCGTCAAATTTGAGTGGAATGAATAAAATGTATGATCATTTGGGGCTAGTAATTTCTAGAGGATATGTAAAAAAAAATCTATGAAACGTTTCCTTTTTTATTTCCACTACAACGAATTTAAACACTTTGCAATTTGTAATGTGGCTATAAAGCAATTGAGGGCAAAAAACTAAGAAACAAAAATAAAACATGTGAGTTATTTGTTGGTTGGCTGTGAAAAACTTCTATGGCCTTGTAGTTGGTAGTTTCATGAAATCACTACAAACAATAACTCCACATAAACAATTATCATGAAGCCTATGACATTGTATTTAGTAAATTATGATTTTTTTGGGATTTCAATGGACAAATAGGATAAGTTAAATTAGGAAATAATTTCAAAAATCAAATTGTGTATATTTTTTTGATGAATAAAAAAATTAGTTCCAAACAAAATTTAAAGTTCAAATCTTCATTTTATAATGGCATATATACCATTATGTATTTAGGGAAGACAATAAAATTTATTTATTCAACCAACATATTTTCAACTTCAACATCATGGTTGATTTGGATCAAATATGGGTACAAGCTTTGAAAATGTGAATGGAGCCACAATGGGAATGAAATTAGGATGAAAAATACAAACAAATAATTTGGATGAAATTTTAGATGAAATGTGGACGAAAAATTTATATTATTAAAAAATATATATATATAAATAGGTTATAGGCTCAAGGTTCATGGCTCACACGATTGCATCAATGAGGCAGTAACAATGACAATGCAAGCCACAACCAAGCTTGGAACTTAGTTGACCAAAACATTTCAATATAATCTCTAAAAGGGTGAGGCATGGCATTCATTGCCCCAATGTTGTTGGTTGTTGCACGGTTGGAAACAACAACTATAGTGTAAAAAGGCTAGGGCAACATGTAAAAGGGAGCAATGGTAGAAGTAGTGTGGAATTCCTCCACCATCACAAGAGCTCTAGAGCTCCACAAACCTAAGAGGTTTAACTTGTGTTAGTGGTTCATAAAACTTGAGGTAGGTTTGGGGTAAGGGTGTTTGGGGGGGGGCGGGGGCGGGGGGACTTGAAAATCCTTATTTATTTATTTATTTTTCCAATTTACCAACCTAAAAATCAAATTTGGAATTAATTTAAACCTACCACATCCCTTTAAATTTGTAAAAAAGGTTTTAAATGTAGACATTGTTCATTGGCAATCAATGAACAACAATTAATGAACATTAATAGACAACTAACAAATTTAAGGTAGTTTGTTAGCAAACACATGTTCAAAGGTTATTAGTAATATTCAAATGTGTCAAAACTATTCATGAGTGAATAACACAAGTTGGATTTAATGTAAAGCATGGGAATGTGATTTTTTGGCTCCCAAATGTGGAGGCACGAGAATGTTTGGTGCATGCAGCATGGGAGTTGGCAAAGGGTTGTTTGCCAATGAATAACTTGCAAGGTTTGGAACTTTTTGTTTGTGAGAAAGGCATTAGCGTTAAGCTATTCAATAATAAGTAGCAATGTGATTATGATTGCCTAGGAGTTGTTTGTTAGCAAATAGTTGGTTGAAGGTGAGTTGTAATGCGATAATTATGGGGCTATTCATTATTAAATAATCATCTTAGGGTAAATTTTAGTAAAAATTCCAAAATTTGCCATATAAAGTTACAATTTAATGTCAATTGCAACATTAAAACCTTAGAAAAAAATCTATGCATGTGTTTTAACATTTTTGGAGATAAAATATTTTAGAGGGTTTTTACAAGGTGTGAATCATGCCATGTGTGAAGATGATTTTTGGTTGTTTTTTGACAAAGTTATCATATTTTTTATAATCACCCATTCCTGTAATTTATAAGAGATGGAATGCCACACCATTAATGAACATGGAAGATTTTGAATTCCTAAATTGTATTTCCCATGTGAGAATTATAAAAATGGAGGTTGTTTTATATGAAAAATTCATTTCCACTTTGTGTTTATTGGGTTGCACTTGTTTTTTGTTTTTATGTTGGTTAGGCTATCACATATTTTTAGGAGGTAGCCTGAGATTAACAACATGTGTGCCATTTGGCTACAAATTGAAGTGAACACATTTTTGCAAGTTGATTTTTTGGGAATCTATGTTAATTATGTGGTAAGAAATTCCAAGTGTCCAAGTGAAACTAATAGCCTTTTCACACATGCCATTGTCATAGCAAACTTGGGCTTATAATTGGTCTAATTAGTGGTTAGGCATGGGACAAGGCTACCACCAAATTTAAATCACTAAATGGGTATAATTTTATGCTTGATTTGCCCAAACATGGTGATTATATTTAAGAGGGTTTAAGTTGCATTCCTAGGTTGCCACTAGTGCAAATAGTTCCAAATTTGATCACCAAAATGTTTCAATGTTCATTGTTGTGATAAGATCAGGTTGATGGCTGATACACCATTTTTGTTGTGTTCATAATATGCCCAAGTTTGTTGGGCTTGTGAAATATTTTTGTGAATGCATGTGTGTTTTTAGGTTAGGGTTGAGTGAAACTGCAACAAGTTCAAGATCCCTATTAGGGTTAAAGTTTGTTACACCAATATCGTGGTTTTAAATCCACACCATATTCTATTAAATAAGGGATAGAAAACAAATGTTGGAGGTGTGGTGAGCTTCATTGAAAGAAGATTGTTTTAATCCACCACATGCCACTACCTCCAACCCTAAATTTAACACAATGCTAAAATGTAGCATTTATGATTACAAAATTGCAATCATATATGTCATTTATGACTGGTCATGATTACATGACTTTGTAGTCCAAAAGACCATGTTGCATTTGCCATTAGTTGTAAATGTGGTTGCAATTTTAACCACCATTTGTGACTATGTCTTTTATGATAACAATTATTTTGAATATAAATAAGCATTATTTTGACAAATTTTATGTTGCCATGTATCAATATAAGGTTAATTAAGAAATTTATTATGAAAAATTACAAGTTGCCACATAGTAATTTAGAGAAAAATATTGAATTATTTGACCCAATTACATGATGCCATGTGGTAGCTTCAAATAAATTTTGTAATTATTTGGCCCAATTATGCAACCCCACATGGTATGCACCTAAAGTTAAATTTTGAATTATTTAATTTTATTATATGATGCCACGTGGCATGCAAGGCATAGCCTAGACTATGCAACTTAAACTAGACACCCTAGTCTAGACTTAGATTAAGCCACTAAGGTTAAACCTAGATTAAAACCCACTAGGTGTGGTTAGGTTGTAAATGATAGGAATTGAAACCCCTCATCTCCACTTTGGGGTTTAAATCTTCAACCATTGTTTTACAACTTTTTACACAATAATGTTAGTTGTCACAAAACTATAAACCTTAAATTTTCTTAACCTATGTCAACCTAGGCCAACCTAGGTTGACCTATGGTGACCTAAGCTAACTTAGCATACCTAAGTTAACCTAGGTTAGACTCTTGGGTTAGCTAGGTTAACTTAGATCACTATAAGCTAAACAATTAATATTAACTAAATGGCTAAATTAACATAACTTTGGGTAAATTTCAATAAACTTAGCTAAATTAAAATAAATTTAGCTAAATGTGATATATAGGAAAACTTGATTAAACTAACATATATTTGGTGAAATTAGGCTATATAGGTTAAGTTTGGCTAAATTTCATTAAACTTGGCTAAACTTTGTTAAACTAGGCCATTTAGGTTAAATTTGGTTAAATTTCATTAAACTAGATTAAACTTGGCTAAACTAACATATATTTGGCTAAACTATGCCATTTAATTCAAATTTGAGTACACTTCATTAAAATTGTCTAAATTTCACTAAACTAACATATATTTGCTAAATTATGCCATTTAGGTTAAATTTGGGTAAACTTCACTAAAATTAATTAAAACTTCGCTAAAATAACATAAATTTAACTAAACTAAAATATTAGATTTGATTTGGCTAAAATTCATTAAGATTCGCTAAACTTGGCTAAATTAACATAAATTGGATTAAACATATGGTAAAACTTGGCTAAATTAATACAAATTAGGCTAAATTAAAATATCAGGTTATATTTGACTAATCTTATTTAAATTAACATAAATTAGGTTCAAATAGGATATTGAAGTTAAATTTGGCTAAACTTCACTAAATAGGACTAAATTTAGTAATAATAATTAAATTAAAGAAAGCAATTCAAATTATGTTTGTTTGAATTTGATTAAATTGGTTTAAACTATGTTAAATTAACATAAATTAAGCTAAATTAAGGTACACATTAAATTAGGTTTAAATAATTTCAGTTAGGCTATAGTAGACTATAAAAACATAATTTGGTCAAACTAGAAAAAAAATCATAAATTAAATTAAATTAAGATTTTAAAGCTTAATTAGAATAATTAAGTTACATAAGTTATATTAGGAGCTACATTAGGCTACATCAAACACATGTTGCATATTATAACATTTTAGTCATTGTTGGTGTGATGTTTTAAAATATGCAAACCGCATTCCACCTACATATTTTCATTTCTTGAACATTTGTTTCTTAGTAAACATCCCATTTTTTAATTTAGATGTCAACACAAAAAAAAATCTTGTTTTTGTCCACTACCCTATTTCATTAGGTTTTTAGTGAAATAGGACAAAATTAATTAATATGCAACTTGTATGGTTTTAGTAAAAAAAGACTATGACATTTTTAGTGAAATATTGTTTAGTCATTTTGGATAGCTGCATGTTACAACTTACACTAGATAATTTTTAATTAAAAGATTATGACATGGATATACAAGGTCCAAAATTAATATGATGTGGAATAACATGCCACGTCATCATACTAGTTTTTATTTTAATTTTTTTCCAGATAGTGAAATCACATATTACATTTTTGTCATGGCATGTTGTAACAAATTTACATGTCGTGAAAATTTTTAAAAACAAATTTCCCCAATTTTGTCGACAAAAATATTTTGACATCATTTAAACATGATGTACACGTTTATGTATTCACCATGACGTATATGTTTGTAAATTGCATTTGTATAAAATACACTAAGGATTGAACCCAAAACCCCATGGAATCACACTAAGGTTTTAACCATTAAACCATTTCAACATTTTATTAATAAAATTGAAATTTGTTAAGTTTATCATGTTTGATATGGAATTGTTTAGGAAATTCAATTTTAACATACTTTTTTTTTTCAAAATCTATTTAAATCCTACAAATGAAAATATGATTTTGAAGCTTATTAAAAAATGTATTAAAAAAAATTATAATTAAAAAAAACTTGAAATAACATTTCATGAATAAATCAACAAATATATATTTGTTTAAATTGACCTAAAATCTTTGTAAATTCAATGTGAATTCAAAAGTGCATTTATAATATCTCTTATAAAAAATAATCATTATAAAAAAATAAGTC